>Ga0181520_10000778_pt1 | contig 68906 bp, 72 predicted proteins | sample PEATcosm2014_Bin_29_FD_132451 | JGI IMG/M metagenome (GOLD analysis project Ga0181520, IMG submission 132451) | Peatland microbial communities from MTU Mesocosm Facility, Houghton, MI, USA - PEATcosm2014_Bin02_30_metaG | ecosystem: Environmental > Terrestrial > Soil > Wetlands > Peat | place... | reverse complement strand
GCACCGACGAAGGCAACAGCAGCATCTGGTCGGGAGCGTAGGGGCGGAACGTCTTCGGCATCCCCAGATTGACTCACATCCGCCCCGCCACCCGCCAGCGGTTACCGGGACGGGCTGCTAGCGGAACCTCGCAGACGGGAACCCCGTCCAGTTCGGCGGCCAAAGGCACCGCCAGCCCCAGCCCATCCACGTCCTCCGGGCCGCTTCCCGCGGGGATAACCGCTCTGGCGCCGACCAACCCCTGGGCGCCGGGGACGACGCAGTACCTGGAGGGGCTGGACCCGAGCCAGGCACAGATCGTCGCTGCCGCGTAGCGGGGAAGCTCGCAGGCGTGGGCGGCGGCCGGCTGTAGCGGGGACGGCACCACGGAGCAGGGCGGCCAACTCCAGGTCATCTACATCGGCACCCCCGGAGGGCTGAACACCGTCGTCTACTTCCAGTTCATCCCGCCCGCGGGGTCCGATGCCGGCGGTTTCTGGTGGGGGTGGTGGCCCCTCCTGCCCGCCAACTCCGCGACGGCGTGGTGTAACACCGCGACGGTGCAGCCGCCACCGTCCTGGACTGCAATCCCTACGGCGGCGACATAGATGCGATCGGCGCGATCAACTCGCGCCACTGGAAGACGCATCTGTGGTGTTGTGCCCGCACATAATCGGCCACCGGCTAGAGTCCCGAGCGGCTGTCCAGTCCGCCCAATTGTTTGACGGGTTCCGGAGGGAGTTGAGCCGTGTCCGCGTCTCGGTCAGAGCATCAGACGGTGACGTCAACATCGCGTCGTCTGATAATGGGTCCGGAGGGAATTCGGCGAGATCAGCCGAACTCGACTCAGTAGCACTGGAGCGGGAGGCGGGGCTCGAACCCGTGACCCCTACCTTGGCAAGGAGGGCGGGCGATTTCGGGCTGTCTCGAATACAAGAGAGCCCAGCCGGACGCTGTCACGCCCTCATTTGAGGAAGCTCGACCCCCCTGAGACGGGGGCGAGCGTCTCCACGATCCCTGCCAGGCGTCGCGATCGCCTAATCAATCAGCAGGCTGGGTGCGCTCGGCCCCACACTCGGCCTCACCCTTCGGGCACCCCGGGGCCATTCTGGAAGCTCGGACTTGTCCACCCCCGGGGTTGCAGATGACGCTCGGCCCGTCTGGTTGGTCTGACGCGCTAGAGGTACAATATGTTGGGGCGAACACTGGCCGCCACGATGCTGTCGAAGGTCGCACGCTTCTGGGCGAGGTAAGACGGGACCGTTGGCACCGAGGTGGCGAGCACCTGACCCAGGTTGTGGGCGCCGTTCAAAGCCGCGAGGGAGGTCCCGTAGCCGATCAGGCCCTGGGTGAGGCGCTGAAGGTTGGCGTTCCGGATCTGCTCACGGATGAGCGGGACCACCGAGCCCCCGATGGAGGCGTCGCCAAGCTGCGTCCAGGCGGGCGCAAGCGGCCAGCGGGCTCGGTTGGTGTCGGCGATCCGGCTGCGCAACGAAAGCCACCGTGTGCCGTAGTCCCAGAGCCCCTGGCGGTGGCGGACAACGTCGTCCATCCCGGTGAGGCCCATGGCAGCCAGCACCTCTCGACGGAACTGGAACTCGATGCGCCACACGGCCTGCTCGGGGTCGGCACCCTGCCACAGCATCTCCGGCCAGGTATGGCCGGAGATAGCCATTTCCAGGCTCTTGTTGTACACGCGGGCGACGTGGTCGCCCTTGCCGAACGGGAAGGTCACGGCGCCAGTGCCGAATCCGCTATCTTCTCGGCGGCGTAACGCGGGGCCGTAAGTAGGGGGCGAACAGGGTGTCCACACTCCAAGCCTTGGGCGAGATTGGTGGAGCTAGCAGAGGGATCAAGCGGCGCCGCGGTTCCGCCAGCGTCAAGGCAGGCCGTCCCCTCCTGAGGACCTGGCTCTCCGCTGCGGTCGGAGTTGTGTCGGTGACCATGGCTTCGGGTTGCGCCCAGCCAGGGCACGTGGCTTCGTCGCACATGCCTGCTGCCACCACCTCGCCACCAAGCGAGACTTCGTCGCTCAAGCCTGCCGTCACAGCCTCGCCGGTAAGCACGACGCCATCCATTTCTGCGGACTGGCGAACCGTCCCGGACGCAGCTTGGTTGAGTGACCTCACGTGTGCTTCGGCTGCTGTTTGCTGGGGCCTGGGCCGGGAAAACGGCACGACCGTCTTCGGGACCTTTCGCGGTGGCGCCTGGACCTCGCTTGGAACTCCGGCCGCCGGCGACGAGGTAGCCGGGCTGGCCTGCCCCTCCCCGACCGCCTGCTGGGTCGTTGGCGGCACAGCGGCGATCAACAACGACGCCAACAACCAGCAGCCCTTGATCGCCAGCTATGGCGCCGGTGCCTGGAGCCGCACCGTGCTGCCCGCGGTGAGTGGCGGTGGAACCTTGGCCGCCATCGTCTGCCCCGATGCGACGCAATGTTGGGCGGTCGGCAACGCGGATCTTCTGGGAGCGCTCATCTACGAGTACGTGGGCGGCAACTGGATCAAGGTAACCGTGCCGTCCCAACTCGACGGCGCTGCGGCGTTGCTGTCGGTGGGGTGTTCGGGTTCTGACGCATGCTGGGCTGTCGGCTACGACGGTCATCCAGTCATTCTCCACCTGGCCCACGAGAGTGTGACCGCCTCCGTCACGAGCTCGATCGGGCAGGCTGGTGGGTCGTTTCAGGGCGTCGCATGTCAGGGCACCGACGATTGCTGGGCGGTGGGGGTGTCAGGCGGCCAGGCCCTCGCTGCCCAGTACACGGTCGGAGCATGGTCGGCTGCGACTTCGTCGCTGAGCTCCGGCGGAGTGAGCGCCACGTCAATCCTCGACGGAATCGCCTGTACCGCGGCCGACTGCTGGGCCGTGGGGTCGACGACGACCGGAAGCGGGGTCTCCATGCCCCTCCTGGAGCACGTGACCGGGAGCAGCTGGGCCCTGACGACGAGCCCGACCGTCAGCGGTGGGTCGGAGCTGGGGTGGGTCACCTGTGGCGGCGTCGACCAATGCTGGGCGGGAGGGGGCGGCGATTTCAGCAGCACCGGTTATCCGACCTCTGGGATCCTCGACACAGACACCTAGTCTGGTTGGAAGCTGACCCCCAGCCCGCCGGCTTCCACAAACCCCCTTACTCCCGGGTGTAGAGTCGCGCCGGTTTCGGCTTCGTATGTCGGCGTTGCCACTTCCCATGAGGCCGGGCAATACACCTCCGAGGCCTACACCAGGGTCCTGGTGAGCCACGGGATCCGGTCCAGCCTCAGCCGGCCCGCCAAGTGCTGGGACAACGCGGTGGCCGAGAGCTTCTTCTCGACCCTCAAGCTCGACCTCCTGTACCGCCACAGCTGGCCGACCCGCGCGGCGGCGAGGAGCGCCATCTTCGAGTACATCGAGGTCTTCTACAACCGGGAGCGCCGTCACTCGACGCTCGGCAACCTCAGTCCGGCAGACTACGAGTCCGGCCGCGCCGCTGTGTGCTCGGCCTAACAGAAGTGTCCGTCCAAGCGGGGCAGGCCCACGAGGCGCTTCGAGAACCGGGAGCGGGCGGTGTCCAGAGGCACGATGCGGTCCTTGGCACCCTTGCCCTGGCGGACCCGAAGGTAAGCTCCCTCGGTGCCGGTCACGATGTCCTCGAGGGTGGGCTTACCCGCCCTCATGTGAGAGAGCCACACGCCAACACTGCATCGTCTGACAATGGGCGTGGAGCGAGTTCGCCGACATCAGGTGAACTCGACTCAAGATCACTGGAGCGGGAGGCGGGGCTCGAACCCGTGACCCCTACCTTGGCAAGGTAGTGCTCTACCACTGAGCTACTCCCGCACGGGGTTGCGAGTATACCGCGGGCCTCCCGCGGTGCTTCCCGGGGTCAGCCCCCGGCCGTCCGCTCCCCCAGGTCGCGGAGCCGCTCGAAGCTGTAGATGCCGGTCGCGTGCCCGTCGGCCCAGACTGCGTTCAGCCCGTAGGCGCCGACCAGGGCGATGTCGGCCAGCTCGTCCTCTCCCGGCTGCAGCTCCGGGTTGGAGGCGAAGCGCCCCTTGAAGCCCATCTCCCCGGCGCAGGTGGCGCAGGGGCAGGCGCGGCGCAGGTCGCCGAAGGGGACCAGGTGGGTGGCGCCGTCGGCCCACTCGATCAGCAGCGACCGGCTGGGCTCCTCATAGGCGAAGCGCAGCGGGCGGGTCCGGGCGGGGGCGGGGATGGGGATGGCCGCCCCCTACTGCATCAGGCTCTGCAGCTTCATGGCCAGGGCCATGTCGCCCCGGACCTTGAGCTTGCCGCCCATGAAGGCGAGCATGGGGTTCATCGTCCCGGTCGCCATGCCGACGAAGTCACTGGCCGCCATGGAGATGGTGGTGTTGGGGTTCTCCGGGGCGCCGGGGCCGGCCTCTCCTTTGCCGTCCTGGAGGACGATGTGGAACTCGCCGCCGTCCTCCCCGCTGAGGTCGAAACGGTAGGCCGCCGTCCCCGTCCCGGCCTTCGAGGGGTCGGCGGCGAGGCGCTGGTTGATCTCCGTGAAGATGTCGCTGGGGGTGGCCACCGCAACTCCCTCCTACGCTTCTGGGGCGCCCTGGACGGCGCGATCGCAGTCTAGTCAGTCACCGCCCGGCCACGCCCCATAGCCCGGCTCAGAGCAGGGTCTCCTCCTGCTCAACGCGCCCGCGGCGGCGGGGTGGAGCCCCCTCCTCGTCGTCCTCGAGGCCGTCCGCCGAGGGGTGCTCGACGAGGGCGATGACGCGAGCCTGCATGAACCGGCCGGTGCGGACGGGCTTCCCGTTGCGGGTGACCTCGCTGACCTCGACCACCCCCCGGGCGGTGGTGACCTCGACCCGGCGCCCGGCCAGGGTGGCGGTGATCTCGTAGGTCTGCGTCGCTCCACCGGTGTCGACGACGATCTCGACCGAGTCTCCCTTCATGCCCTGATCCTAGCTCTGGACGGGGGCCTCCGTGGGCGGTGGGGCGATCGGAGCCGGCCACGCAGCCCCTCCGGCGGGGCTACACTGGCCGCACCGACATGTGGTGGTTGATCTGGCTCGTCGCGGCCGTGCTGCTCCTCGCGGGAGAGGTCCACACCCAGGCGTACTACGCCCTCTTCCTCGCCGTCGGCGCCCTCGCCGCCGTGGTCCTGTCCCTGGTCGGTCTCCCCGTCCCGGTGCAGGCCGTGGGCGGGGCGGCCGTCGCCGTCTCCGGTGTGTTCGCCGCGCGGCCCAGCCTCAAGCGGGCCATGGACCGCCGCACCGTCAACCTCCAGTACCCGGGGATGGCGGGCGGCCTGGTCGGGCAGCGCGCCATCACCGTCGACGCCGTCGGAGACGAGCACCACCACGGCCACGCCCTGCTGGCGAACGAGCGCTGGCTCGCCGTCACCGACGAGGCGCAGCCCCTGCCCGCCGGCACCCCGGTGATCGTCGCCGGTGTTCGCGGCACAACGCTCCTGGTGCGCGCCGGCGGCGCGTCCCATCTCAACTAGACCGGGTCCCGCTGTCGGTGCGGGCAAACATCTGAGGAGGTACTAGGGTGGTCGTTGCGCTGGTCGTTGTCGTTATCGTGGTGATCCTCGCGATCGCCACCCTGAGCTCCGCGGTCAACATGGTGCAACAGGGATTCACGGGGGTGATCACCCGGTTCGGCAAGTTCCATCGCGAGGTCGGCCCCGGCATCCGCATCGTCATCCCCATCTTCGACCGGCTGGTCCTCGTCGACATGCGCGAGACGCCGCGCACCGGGGACCGTCAGGACGTCATCACCCGGGACAACGTGGCCGTGGCCGTCAACGCCACCATCTTCAACCAGGTGATCGACGCCAAGGCCGCCCTCTTCAACGTCTCCAACTTCTCCGTCGCCATCGACCAGCAGGCGCGCACCACGCTGCGGAACGCGTTCGGCAACGTGAGCCTGGACGAGGCCCTCTCCCAGCGCGAGCAGATCAACGCGGCGATGCAGCTGCAGATGGAGCAGGTCACCGACAAGTGGGGGATCCGCATCAACCGGATCGAGATCGTGGACATCAGCCCGCCGGCACAGATCCTCCAGGCCATGGCCCTGCAGAAGCAGGCGGACCAGGAGAAGCGCGCCAAGATCCTCCAGTCGGAGGGCGCGCAGCAGGCGGCCGTCAACATCGCCGACGGCAACCGGCAGGCGGTCATCAAGCAGGCCGAGGGCGAGCGGCAGTCGCTCATCCTCCGCGCCGAGGGCGCACGGCAGGCGGCCATCCTCGAGGCCGAGGGTCGGGCGCTGGCGATCGGCAACGTGTACCACGCCATCAAGACGGCGGCCCCCGATCCTACGCTGGTGGCCATCCTCCAGCTCGACACGCTGAGCAAGTTCGCCGACAGCCCCAACACCACCATCGTCATCCCCGCCGAGGCCTCGGCGCTGATGGGTGCCGCCCAGGCGATCAAGAGCGTCATGGCCGGCGTCCCCGGAGCCGATGGCGCTGCCGCCGCCGCCGCTCCGTCCACCCCTCCGCCGGCGGCGCCACCCAGGGCGCGCTGACGCCGCTCGCGCACCGTGCGGCAGCCTGACCGGTCCCACGAGGCGCCGCCGGCTCCCTCTCCGGCCCCGGGGCCATGACGGAGGGGGCCGGCGGCGGTCAGGCGTCGCTCTTCGGTGACGCCCGGGAGGAGCCGGCCGAGGCCGGCCTCTCCAGGGCGCCCGGATCCGCGCCCGGCCGTCCGGCCGCCGCAATGACGGCGCCCCTGGCCGCCCGGATGCGGCCGCGCACCCTCGACGAGTTCGTCGGCCAGGAGAAGGTGGTGGGAGCCGGGACGGTGCTCCGCCGCGCGGTGGAGGCGGACCAGCTGCCCTCACTGATCCTCTGGGGACCGCCGGGAAGTGGCAAGACGACGCTGGCCATGATCCTGGCGGCGATGACCAACGCCGCCTTCGAACCCATGACCGCGGTGTCGGCGGGCGTCGCCGACCTGCGCCAGGTGGTGGCGAGGGCCCGGGAGCGCCGCCGCCTGGGACGCAGGACGGTTCTCTTCATCGACGAGATCCACCGCTTCAACAAGGGCCAGCAGGACGCCATCCTGCCCCACGTCGAGAGCGGGTTGGTGCACCTCCTGGGTGCCACCACCGAGAACCCCAGCTTCGAGGTCAACGCGGCCCTGCTGTCCCGCGTCCGGGTCATCCGCCTCGAGGTCTTGGACGCGGAGGCGCTGCGGACGCTGGTGCGCCGTGCCCTCGGCGACGCCGAGCGTGGTCTCGCCGCCTCCGGCGTCGGCCTCGCCCCGGCGGCCGAGGAGCGGTTGCTGAGCCTGAGCGGCGGGGACGCCCGCGTGGCGCTCGACGCCATGGAGCTGGCCGTCGTCGCCGTGTCGGGGCGCGGCGGCACGGTGGTCGAGGTCGACGACGTGGAGGGGGCGCTGCAGTCGCCTGCGCTGCTCTACGACAAGGCGGGCGACCAGCACTACTGGCTCATCTCCGCCTTCATCAAGTCCATCCGGGGCTCGGACCCGGACGCCGGCATCTACTGGCTGGTCCGAATGCTGGAGGCGGGGGAGGACCCCCTCTTCGTCGCCCGGCGCCTGGTCATCCTCGCCGCCGAGGACATCGGGCTGGCCGACCCGGGGGCGCTCTCGGTCGCCGTGGCGGCGCAGCAGGCGGCTCACTTCGTGGGCATGCCGGAGGGCTACCTGCCGCTCTCCGAGGCGACCCTCTACCTGGCCATGGCCCCGAAGAGCAACTCGGCGAAGCGCGCCTACGAGGCGGCCCACCAGGACGTCCTCGACACCCTCCACGAGCCGGTCCCCCTCCACCTCCGCAACGCCGTCACCGGCCTGGGGCGCGAGATGGGCTTCGGCGCCGGGTACCGCTACGCCCACGACGAGCCGGGCGGCGTGGCGGAGCAGCAGCACCTCCCCGACCGGCTGGCCGGCCGCCGCTACTTCGAGCCGGGGACCCTGGGCGCCGAGGCCGCCGTCGCCGCACGCCTGGCCGAGCTGCGGGAGCGGCTGCACGGGGGCGGCGCGGCCGGGGGCGCGGGAGGGGCGTCCCCGGCCTGAGGCCGTCCCGCCGGGCCGTGCAGGCGTCCCCTTGACATGATGGTGAGTACTCACTAACATAGGCGCCATGACACCGGTGGCGGGAGCCGAGCGGCTCACGGCGGAGGAGCGGAGGGAGCAGATCCTCCGGGCGGCCCTGACGGTGTTCGCGCAGGACGGGTACTCGGCCGCCTCCACCGAGGAGATCGCCCGCCGCGCCGGCATCTCCCAGCCGTACCTGTTCCGCCTCTTCCGCACCAAGCGCGAACTGGTGCTGGCGGCGATCCAGCGCTGCTTCGACGCGACCAGCGCCGTCTTCGAGGCCGCGGCACGGGACCGCAGCGGCCCCCAGGACGTCCTGGAGACGATCGGCATGGCGTACCAGGCGGAGATCCTCTCCGACCCGGTCAGCCTGCGGGCCCAGCTCCAGGCGTACGCCGCCTGCGACGACCCCGAGATCCGCGCCCTGGTGGCCGGCAACTACGGCCGGCTGGTCGACCAGGTGCAGCGCCTGAGCGGGGCCGACTGGGGCTCGATCAATGGCTTCTTCGCCCAGGGGATGCTGCTCAACGTGCTGGCGATGCTGGGCCAGTTGGCCAACCCCGAGCCCTGGGCCGCCGCCCTGATCGAGGGCTGCACCGCCTTCTGGGCGGGGCGGCATCTGGCAGGAGGGACCACGGCCTGAGGGGCCCGGCTGCTCTCTTTTTTTGCCCCTCCAAGTAAGTGATCAATCACTAGATACCTGAAACGAGGAACCGGCAATCGCGGTGCCGGGCTGGACTCGTCGCGATGCGCCGCGGAGCGGCACCAGAGAGAAGGAGGACATCGACATGACCCAACGGTCGCGGACGGCCTGGACCTTCGTGATCACGTCGCTGGCCCTGTTCATGGGCAGCCTCGACAACCTGGTGGTGACCACGGCGCTGCCAGTCATCCGCCGCGAGCTGCACGCCAACCTGTCGCAGCTTGAGTGGACGATCAACGCCTACACGCTGACCTTCGCGGTCCTCCTGCTCACCGGCGCGGCGCTCGGCGACCGCTTCGGCCGGCGGCGCATCTTCGCCCTCGGCCTGCTCACCTTCACGCTGGGCTCCGCCGCCGCGGCGCTGGCACCGAGCCCGACCGCCCTCATCGCCGCCCGCGCCGTCCAGGGGGCCGGGGCGGCCGCCATGCTGCCCCTCACCCTGACCCTGCTCAGCGCGGCGGTGCGGCCCGAGCGTCGCGGCCTCGCCCTGGGCGCCTGGGGTGGGATCGGCGGTCTCGCCATCGCCGTCGGACCCATCGTCGGGGGTGCCGTCGTCCAGGGCATCAGCTGGCAGTGGATCTTCTGGCTCAATGTGCCGATCGGCCTCCTCCTCCTGCCCCTGGCCCGGCTGCGCCTGACCGAGAGCCGCGGCTCCGATCGCCGCCTGGACATCACCGGGCTCGTCCTCGCCAGCGCCGGTCTCTTCGGCATCGTCTGGGGCCTGGTGCGGGCGAACTCGCAGGGCTGGGGCAGTCCGGAGATCGTCGGCTCCCTCGCCGGCGGTGGCCTGGTGCTGCTGGGCTTCGTCGCGTACGAGTGGCGGGGGGCAGGCGCGCCGATGCTGCCGCTGCGCCTCTTCCGCAGCCGGGCCTTCAGCGGCGCCAACGCCGCGTCCTTGCTGATGTCCTTCGGCATGTTCGGTTCGATCTTCCTGCTCGCCCAGTACTTCCAGATCGTGCAGGGGCTGTCGCCGCTCTCCGCGGGCCTGCGCATCCTCCCCTGGACTGCCATGCCGCTAATCGTGGCGCCGACCGCGGGGGCGCTCTCCAGCCGCATCCCGGGGCGCAACTTCCTCGCCCTGGGTCTCGCCCTGCAGGCCCTCGGTCTGTTCTGGATCGGTCGCGTCACCACGGTGACGACCCCGTACGGCGATCTGATCCTTCCCTTCATCGTCAGCGGCATCGGGATGGGCCTCTTCTTCGCCCCGGTGGCGAACGTCGTGCTCAGCTCGGTGCGCCGCGACGAGGAAGGCAAGGCCTCGGGCGCCAACAACGCCATCCGTGAGGTGGGAGGCGTGCTGGGCGTCGCCGTGCTGGCGTCGATCTTCGCCCACCTGGGCGGGTACGGTTCGGGAACCTCCTTCGTCCAGGGCCTCATCCCCGCCATCACCGTGGGCGCGGTCATCGTCGCCGTCGGTGCCGTCGCGGCCCTGGTCATCCCCGGACGGCTCGCCCTCCGGACGGTCGAGACGGTGGAGGCCACCCAGACGGGGCGCGTCGCGGCGGGGGAGGGGTTCGCCGCGTAGGGGGAAGGGTGGAGGCCGGCGGTGGCTCGCGCCGCCGGCCTCCCTGGCCACCGGGCGTTACGGCGCCCGTCCCAGCCCCAGGCTCATCACCCCGACGAAGGTGCGCTCCTCGTGGAGGTCGACGACCCCCGCGGCCCGGGCCAGGTCCGCCGAGCGGCGGTTGAAATGGTCGTGCTGCAGGAGCACGGTCAGCGGGTTGATGAGGTCCTGCACCAGGGCCACCGGGAGGATGCCGCTGCGGACGTGCTCCAGGTAGCGGATGGGGACGCCGGGGCGGGCCACCCGCAGCGCCTCGCGAAGCGCCTTCCCCGGGTCCGGGATGGTGCAGAGCGAGAGGCTGAACACGACCGCGTCGAAGCTCGCGTCGCCGAACGCCAGCGACTGCGCGTCCATCACCTGGAGGTCGGCGCTCATGCCCAGCGATTCGGCGCGCAGTTGGGCGCGCCGCAGCATCTCCGGGCTCAGGTCGACGCCGGTCGGGTGCCCGCCGGGGCCGTAGTGGGGGAGGCTCAGGCCCGTGCCGACGCCGATCTCCAGGACCCGGCCATCGAGGTCGCCGACCAGCCGGTCGCGCCAGTGTCCCAGATGGCCCTCCATGCGCCGCATCCCGGCGTCGTACCCGCCGGCCCTGCGGTCGTACATCCGGCGGATCCGGTCGATGCGGCGATCACCCACGGTGGCGCGGATTCCGGGTGCACGGGTGACACGTCCACTCCCCCTCGCCCGTCCTCCGTGCAACAGCGGTCGGCGGGCTCGCTGGCGGCGCCAGGGTCAACTCTCCGGCGGTGCCGGCGGGGGTGGCGGCGGGGCATCGGGCACGCCCCATGGCGGGGAGGGCGGCCAGCCGTATCCGCCCGGCGGAGGCGCCGGAGGCACTCCGGGACCGTTGGGGTACGCCGCCACGGGGCCGGCCCGCGATCCTGCCGCAACCAGCGTCGCCAGCCCCGCGGCCAGCTCGTAGAGGATGACCAGCGCCAGCGCGACGATGGCCAGGATCGCCCCGATCCCCACGTTCACGTTGAAGTAGTTGTTGAAGAGGGCGGCCGACGTGGAGCCCTGGTCCAGCTTGGCAAGGAACTCGGAGCTGACCTGCGCCTGGTTGACGAGCAGCAGGGTGACCGCCACGGCCGCGCAGGCCGCCACCGCCAGGCCGCGGACCGCGAACCGGCCGAGGCTCAGCAGCAGGCCCACCAGCATGGCCGCCAGAGCGATCAGCAGGAGCCACTGGATGCCGAGGTTGGCCTGGCTGCCCGCGCCAGGGCTCGTGCTGACCGAGCCGCCGTTCGCCTGGCTGAACGCGGAGCAGCTGGGGGGGACCGCGGTCACCACGGTCGGCGACGATCCCGCCACCAGGTTGACGCCCGAGTAGGTCACCAGGTTGACGTTGCTCAGGCCGTCCAGGCAGGCGTTCAGCGCCTGGCTGCTCGACGAGGCGGATCCGCCCAGCTCCTGCCCGATCGAGGCCTCCGATCTCAGCGCGGCGGTGTTGCAGGAGACCCCGGCGAAGGGGAGCAGGAAGCAGAGCCCGGCCAGGATGAAGAAGATCGGCGACACCACTCGCCGAACGGGTTCCTTGACGGCAGCTCCCATGCTCACCACCCCCACTGCGATCGGGTCACCGAGCACGGCCATGCTATTCGCTCGCCGGACGGGCCTGCCCGCCGTCGCCAAACCGTCAGCGGGGCGCCATGTCCCGAGACATGACGCTGGAGGCGACGGTGAGAATCGAACTCACGATCAGGGTTTTGCAGACCCGTGCCTTACCACTTGGCTACGTCGCCGTTCCAGGGAGTCCCGCTGCGCTGGTGCCGCCGGGCACCCGCGCCGCTGACAACCATAGCGAACCGGGCGACGATCGCCCGGGAGGGCCGTCAGCCGGTGCTGCGGGGACGCCCGGTGGCGACGGCGACGAGATCGACCTCCCCGGTCCGCGGCTCCGCCGTCCCGCCGGCGCGGCCGCGCTCGAGGCCGCCCGGTCCCAGCGGTCCGTCGAGGGTCACGAGCGGCTCCCGGCGGTCCGAGCCGAGAGCCGCTTCCATGACCTGAGCGGCGGCGTCAGCCTCCAGCACCATTGAGCCGTCTGAAGGCGGGGAGGCCGCCGCTTCGCGGGGGACGCAGACCTTGACGCAGGTCCCCTCCCCGGGTTGGCTTTCCAGGGACCACCAGCCGCCCAGCGCCTCGGCCCGCTCCCGCATCGAGGTCAGGCCGACGTGGCCGGTGGGGGAGTAGCCACCGCCCTCGGGGAGGAAGCCGGGGCCGTCGTCGCGGATGCAGATGGCGTAGCCGGCCTCGGGGTCGCTGAGCTCGACGACGAGGTTGGAGCCGGCGGCGTGCTTGCGGGCGTTGACGACGGCCTCGCAGGTGATGCGGTACAGCGTCGTCGCCACGGTTCCGGTGGGCTCCTCGGCGAACCGTCCATCCAGGGAGCAGTGGAGGTCGCCGTCGCCCTGCACCTGCTCCAGGTAGTCGCGCAGCGCCTGGGTGAAGCCGCGTTCGGCGATCTGCGGGTGGAGCTCGGACATGAGGCCGCGCATCCTGGTGATCGAGCCCCGCACCGCCTCGTCGGCGCGCGTCACCGCCGCCGCGAGGCGGGGCTCGGCGATGGTCGACTGGGCGATCTGCAGCCGGGTGTGGCCGACGGTCATCCACTGCAGCATGTCGTCGTGGATGATCACCGAGAGGCGGCGGCGCTCCTCGTCCTGCAGGGTGACCATGCGCAGCAGCAGCCCCCGGCTCTCGTCGTTGGCGTGGCGCAGGCCCCCCAAGGTCTCGTCGAGCGCGCGCGTCCGCTCCCGCACCAGCTCGTCGAGGCGCAGGTTCTGCTCCTGCAGCCGGGAATCGAGGCCCTGGGTGTCGCGCACCAGGATGAACTGGCGCATCAGCACGACGGCGACGATGGCGAAGCCGTCCCAGAGCATGAGGCTGTCGAAGGCGGTGCCGCGCAGCTGGGTGATGGCGGCGACGACGCCAGCGGCGAGCACCGGCACGTAGGGGAGGGCGGTGCGCCAGCGCACCTGCTCGTCCTTGGCCTCGGGGGCCTGCCGGGCCGCGTTCAGCGCCCGCAGGGCGGCCAGCCCGATGAGCAGGTACCCCAGCGTCCAGCCAACGTTGACCGGGTTCTCGGTGTCGTAGCTGCGGACAGTGGTGAGATAGGCGAAGGTGCTGTCGGCGACCGCGTTGAGGCCCAGCCCCAGGCCGAGGAAGAGCATGGTGTGGCGCGTGCTCCCGCCGACCCTCGACAGCGCCAGCAGGACGATGGAGATCATGAAGACGTCGCCGATCGGGTAGGCGAGGCTGAGGACCTGCTGGACCAGGCCCGTGGAGGAGCTGGCGTACAGCGGGCCCAGCACCGTCGCCCAGCTCACGAACAGCACGCCGCCGGCGACGAGGACGGCGTCGAGGAAGAACTGGACCTTGAGGGCCGAACGGCCGAGGACGGGGAGCGCCAGGAGCCCGGCGATGGCGAAGGGGATGGACGACAGGAAGCCGAGGTCTGGCCAGGAGGGGAACAGGTTCTGCGGGTTCTCGTGCAGCACCACCTCCTGCACCGTCCAGGCGGCCTGGCCGAGCCCCCAGAGAAGGGCCGCCACGCCCATCAGGCCCCAGGTGCGGCGAGCCTCGGTGCGCCGGTTGCGGGCGGCGACGTAGCAGGCCAGGGCGGCCAGCAGCGCCGCGGCCGACTCGGAGATGTCGTCGAAGGCGACCGTGCCCGGGTCGTGGTGGGCGTGGGTGGTGATCCAGAAGGCGCTGAAGAGGGAGAAGCCGACCGCCGCCGCGACCAGCGTGAAGAAGCGGCGATCACGCATGGCGGCCTGCCTGGCGCGGGGGCTTCGGGTGCACCTGTCGAGCGTACGGGTGGCACCCCGACGGGGCCAGATGCATGAACGCCAGGACCGGCTAGTGCACGTACGCCATCCCAGGATGGCCCATCGGAATCTTGGCTCCGGGGTGGCGGGCGGCGATCATCGTGGGGAGACCCGACGAAGAAGGATGACCGCCATGCGAGAGCACCCAGAGTTTGCCAATGCGGCCATGTGGCGCGACCCCATCCCGGACCGGCTGACGGTGCTGATCGTCGACGACCATCCGGCGATGCGCGAGTCCGTCCAGGAGATCATGGAGACCGACGACACTGTCACCGTCGTCGGCACGGCCGGGCGCATCACCGAGGCGGTCGCGCTGGCGCAGGCCACCCAGCCCGCCGTGGCCATCATCGACGTCAACATGCCCGACGGCGGCGGCTGGGCGGCGGCGCGCGGCCTGCTCGAGGTCTGCCCGGACATCCGTCTGGTCGCCTACTCGTCCTTCGAGGACGCCCTGATCACCCGGACGATGCTGGCGGCGGGGATCAACGCCTACGTCACCAAGGGGTCGGACATCAGCCTGCTGCTGGCCGCCGTCCACGGCGAGGACCTGATGCCGATGCCGCGCGCCGATCAACCCCTCATCCGGCGGTCGAGCCTCGACGTCGCCAGCTGAGGCCCGGCCCTCCTCCTCGCCTCACCGCTAGTGCACCTGTGCCAGCCGAGCTTGGCCCATCGGAATCTTGGCTCTCCAGCATGCCGGGACGATCATCAGCAGGAATCAACCGAGCAGGGAGACGCAGGTGATCGCTGACCCAGAGCGTGCCGACACGACCCTGTGGGGTCATCGCGCGACGGACCCGGTGACGGTGCTCATCGTGGACGAGAATCCCGAGGCGCGGGAGGCGATCGCGGAGATCATGGAGGGCGACCACACCATCAACGTCGTCGGTGCGGCGGGCCGCATCGCCGAGGCCGTCTCGCTGGCAAAGCTCTGGGAGCCCGACGTCGCCGTGCTGGACGTGACCCTTCCGGACGGCAGCGGATGGGCGGCCGCGCGGAGGCTCCGGGATGTCGTCCCCGACATCCGGCTCGTCGCCTTCGCATCGTTCGGAGATGCGCTCATCACGCGGATGATGATGGCGGCGGGGGTCTTCGCCTACATCATCAAGGGTTCGGACGAGCGCATCCTGCTGGCGGCTGTCCATGGCGAGGAGGAGCCGCTGAGCGGGGGGGAGCAGATCATGACGGGGAGGCCGGCCGCCGCCGTCGCCGGCTGAGCTCCGGCCGGGCTTCGGCGGCCGGCGGCGCGCCGGGAGGTCTAGCCGGCGGCACCCCGGACCGTGTCGCCCTCCTCGGCCACCGCCTGGGCGCAGCCGGCGCAGACGCCGTGCACCGCGAAGTGGTACGGGTGGAGAACGAAGCCGAGGCTGGTCTTGGCGCCCCGGGCCATCGCCTCGAAGAGGTCGGCGGGAGCCTCGACGGCGGCGCCGCACTTCTCGCACACCAGGTGCCCGTGGGCCCCCTCGGCGAGATGGTAGGTGGCGGCCCCGTGCCCCAGGTGGGTGTGGATGACCACGCCCAGCCGCTCCAGCTCCTCCAGGTTCCGGTAGACCGTGGAGGCGTTGATGTCCGGCGCGATCCGCCGGACGGTCGTGAGGAGCTCGTCGGCGGTCGGGTGCCTCGCCTCGCCCACCAGGGCGCCGATGAGGAGGCGCCGGGCCGTGGTGACCCTGGTCCCCTCCTCGCGAAGGTGGGCGACCAGCTCGTCGACCGTTGTGGAGGTCATTGGTTAAGGATAACCGCCGCGCCGGCGTATTCGCCATGGCCAGGCAGGGGCGCCGTGGAGGCTATTGCATCCAGCTCGCATCTGGTCTAGGCTGAGAGCCTGGGCAGAGGTGGAGGAGGAGCCCCGATGGCGACGGTCGGAGCCCGATGGACACGGGTGCGCAGCGCCCTGACACCGCGTGAGTGGGGCCGCATCGCTGGCATGGCGGCCTTCATCGTCCTGCTCTACGTGCTCGGCTGGGGCATCTTCATCGCCGCCATCGTCCCCCAGCACTTCCGGCTGCTGGGCATCGGCGTCGCCATCACCGCCTACACGCTGGGGCTGCGCCACGCCTTCGACGCCGACCACATCGCCGCCATCGACAACACCACGAGGAAGCTGATGTCGGAGGGCAAGCGACCCCTGTCGGTGGGGTTCTGGTTCTCCCTCGGACACTCGACCGTCGTCTTCGTGCTCGGCGTGGGCCTCACCTTCGCGGCGCGGGCCATCATCGGTCAGGTCAGCAACCAGAACTCGACGGTGGAGAGCTTCGGCGGCGTTGTCGGCACGCTGGTGTCGGGCAGCTTCCTCTACCTCATCGCCATCCTCAACCTGGTCGTCCTCGTCGGCATCGTCAAGGTCTTCCTGGAGATGCGGCGCGGCCGCTTCAACGACGAGGAGCTGGAGCAGCAGCTCAACGCCCGCGGCCTGATGTTCCGCTTCTTCGGCGGGCTGATGCGGGCCATCCACAGCCCCTGGCAGATGTACCCGGTGGGCGTCCTCTTCGGCCTCGGCTTCGACACCGCCACCGAGGTCGCGCTGCTCGCGGCGACGGCGGGCGCCGCGACCGCGGGGCTCCCCTGGTACGCCGTGCTCAGCCTGCCCATCCTCTTCGCCGCCGGCATGGCGACGATGGACACGTTCGACGGCTCCTTCATGAACTTCGCGTACGGCTGGGCGTTCTCCAAGCCGGTGCGCAAGGTCTACTACAACATCACCATCACCGGCCTGTCGGTGGCCGTGGCGATGCTGATCGGCACCATCGAGATCTTCGGCCTGCTCGCCGCCGAGCTGAAGCTGAGCGGTGGGTTCTGGAGCTTCATGGCCGGCTTCAACATCAACGAGGCCGGCTTCTTCATCGTCGGGCTGTTCGTCGTGACCTGGCTGGTGGCGCTGACGGTGTGGCGCTTCGGCCACATCGAGCTGCGCTGGGAGCAGGCCGCCGCCGAGCGCCGCTCCATGGAGCGCCGCTCAGCCTGACCGGGTCGGGGCGGCCCGCATCCGGCCGATCTCGTACGGGGTCCCGTCGCCGTCGACCGCCACCTGGTGGGCGCCCGGCCATCGCCGACCCGCCGCGGTTGCGCCCGCCCTCTCCATCGCCCGCAGCGTCCGGCGCGGGTGGGTTGTCCCCACGCCGACGCGGAGCAGGCCGGGGGCTTCGCCGCGCGCCGTCCAGGAGTTGGGCCGCATGGGCGCGGTGTAGCTGAACAGCTCGAGGATGGCCTCGCCCGCCGCCACGTAGGTGATGAGGAAGCCGTGGGGGGCGTCGCTCTGGGCGAGGCGGCCGATGACCTCGAAGCCGAGGGCCTCCCGGTACATCGTCAGCGTCGCCTCCACATCCGTGACGGAGAGGGCGACGTGGTCGAAGCGCGGCCGGCGCGGCACCGGGAGGGCCGCCTCCGCCGCCGCCAGCGACGGCGACCACACGTCGGTGTAGCGCACCACGCTCTGCACCAGCTCCAGATGGGCGCCGTCGGGGTCCCGGAAGAAGGCGATGCGCACGCCGCCGAAGGCGTCGAAGGGTTCCCTGGTGAACACGCCTCCGGCGGCGCGGACCCGCTCCGCCCAGCCATCCGTGTCGTCGACCTTGAAGCCGATGTGGCGCATGCCGAGCTGCAGGTCGTCGTCGACCCAGGCGCTCGTCCCGGGTCGGGGCAGCTCCTCCAGCATGAGGTGGCGGCCCCCGCAGTTGAGGAGGCAGCGACGGCGCCCCGCGGGTGTCCGCTCGTCCCTCACGACGCGGACGCCGAGGGCGTCGCGGTAGAAGGCGCGCGATCGGTCGATGTCGGTGACGCCGACGACCCCGTGGCGCAGCGTGGCGCGCGCGGCCGGCGGCGATCCGGCCAACTCGCTGATCACGTCGGCACGGTCCACGGCGGGGGGTCGGCGGCCACTGGCCGGCCGGCATCCGCGACGCGGGCGTCGGGGTCCGGCGGCAGAACGAATCCCACCTCCAGCGAGTCGGCGAGTCCTCTCAGCCGCAGGAAGAAGCCGGAGGTGTGGTACGAGCGCGCCAGATGCAGGCCGTGGAAGTCGTAGTGGTGCATCCATTCGTGCAGCACGGTGTTGAGGAAGACCTTGGTGGAGATCGGCTTCTGCTGCACCGCCGTGCGGTGGTAGATGCGGATGCGGGCATGGGCCGGGCGGGTCTGCGTGGCGGCCGTGAAGCGGTAGTAGCCGTACGTCTTCATCTGCAGACGCCGGCCGTCATGGCGGTGGACCTGGGGGCGGTCGGGGACCACCACCTCGCAGGGCGGCAGCCCGGCGGCCTGGCTCAGCTCGTCGACCAGGTGCTGCGCGACGCGCTGCCGGAAGGCCGCCTCGTCGCCCGAGCTCAGCACCTGCAGTGCCAGCCCCCGCGCCACGGCGGAGGGGCGCAGCGGGCTCTGGGTGGCGGCCTGGCTGCGCCGGTAGCTGGCGTTGTCGGCCCGGCTGGCGAACATCCGTCCGCAGTATAGGCCGCCGGGATAGACTGGTCGGAACCCACCGGGCTGGCGGAATGGCAGACGCAGCGGTCTTAAACACCGCGGGGGCTTCGCCCCGTCCGGGTTCGAACCCCGGGCCCGGTAACGATCGCCCACAATGGGCGGGCTCATGACCACGCCAGCCCAGGGACCCGCCGTCTCCCCGGACGGCCTGTGGTGGTGGGACGGCTCGCAGTGGCGGCCCACCGGCGTCCAGAGGTCTGCGCCCCAGTGGCCGGTGCCTCCCGCCTACTACTACGTGAGCCGCCCGACCAACGGGCTGGCCATCGCATCCATGATCCTGGGCGTCCTCGTCCTCGACGGGGTCGGCTCGGTGCTCGCCCTGATCTTCGGCATCGTCGCGCTCCGCCAGATCAGACGGCGTGGCGAGGGCGGGAGAGGCATGGCGACGCCGGCGTCGTGCTCGGCTCGGTCGGCGTCGTCCTCGTGGTGGCGGCCATCATCGTCATCGTCTGCGTCGCCCTGGCGGGCGGTTTCCACAGCGGCGGCGGCAGCACGGTCGTCCCCACCTAGCTCAGCCCAGCTCGTAGGTGACGTCGGCCACGGCGAAGTCGGTGCCGCCGAGCAGGGCCGCCTTGATGTGGAAGGCCCGGTGGTTGTGGAGGATCTGGTTCCACCAGTGCCGGGTGACCAGCTCGGGCAGCACCACGGTGCAGAGGGCGTCGTGGTTCTGCTGGCGGTAGGCGGCCAGGTAGCGCAGGACGGGCTGAACCACCGTGCGGTACGGGGACACGACCATCACCAGCTCCGGGCGGGGCCGGTCCACGTCCCAGCCCAGGCGGTCACGCACCCAGCCGTCCCAGCTGGCGGCCAGGCGCGCCGCCTCCGCATCGGGCGGGGCCCCGGGGTTGTCGTTGCCGGCCATGCCGACCCCGGTCTCCTCCTTGGGAGCGTCCACCGGCTGGCCGGTGGCGACGTGCACGGCCAGCACCTCGTCGGCGATGTCCTGGGCGTAGTGCAGCGCCCGCAGGGTCAGCACGTCGAGGCCCGAGACGGGGACGATGGCGACGCGGCGGGTCGCCTCCACCAGGTAGTCGGTGGCGCCGCCCTCCTTCCAGTCGGCGGGGTAGCTGACCGCCACCACGTTGCGGCGCAGCAGCGCCAGCTTGAGGCGGAGGGACTGGGGGTGGCGGAGCAGGCCGAGGGTCCCCGCGCCGGTGACCGTGTCGGGGACCATGACCGTGATGCGTCCCGGCTCCGCTTCGCGGGTGAGCTGGTCGATGAGGCGCAGCATCTGCCGGTGGCCGCGGCCGCGCTCCGGGGTCAGGATCTCGATGCGGACGGTGCGGTGTCCGCCGGTGTGCCCCGAGGCCGTCTCGGCAAGCGCCCGGATGCGCGCCGCCAGCGCGGGATCGCCGCTCAAGTCGATGGCGACGACGTCGCGGCCGAGGGTCAGCGCGTAGGCGAGGGCACGGCGCGTGGGTTGATCCAGGGCGCGCACGGGAACCACCGTCTTGTACGCCTCCAGCGCCTTGTCTCCGACCTCGGCGTGCTGGACCTTCAGCCGGATCTGCACGTAGTGCCGGCCAACGAACCAGAACAGCAGGATCAGGAGCGGCACGATGATCAGCACCACCCAGGCGCCGAGGCGGAACTTCACCGCCATGACGATCACGTCGACCAGCGCCGTCGCTGAGGCGCCCACCCCGTTGATGACGGCGTTGCGCTGCCAGTGCCTGCCGCGGTGGTGCATCTGGTGGCGGACGAGCGCCGCCTGGGCCAGCGTGAAGGCGGTGAAGACGCCGATGGCGTAGAGGTTGATGAGCCGGTCGGTGTTGGCGTTGAAGGCGACCATCACCATCACTGCCACGCCGGTCAGGAAGATGATGGCGCCGGAGTAGACGAGTCGGTCGCCGAAGGCGCCGAAGCGGTGGGGGAGGCGGTCGTCGCGCGCCAGGAATGCGCAGAGACGGGGGAAGCCGTTGAAGCTGGCGTTGGCGGCGAGGATGAGCACCAGCGTGGTGCTGAACTGGATGACGTAGAAGAGGAACCGCCACGGACCGCCGAAGGTGTCGGTGGCGATCTGCGCCAGCACGGTCGGGCTGCCGCTCCGTGCCGGCTCGACCCCGAAGGCGACGTCCAGCACGGTGACGCCCAGGAACAGTGTGACCAGCAGCCCGCCCATCAGCACCAGGGCCTTCCCGGCGTTGTCGCCGCAGGGTTCCCGGAAGCTGCGCACGCTGTTGGAGACGGCCTCGATGCCGGTCATCGACGAGCATCCCGAGGCGAAGGCGGTCAGCACCAGGAACGGAGTGATGACGGCGGTGACGTTGGGGATGGGCGGGTAGGCGCCGAAGGCATGGTGCGAGCCCCCGCTCAGGCCCTCCGCCAGCCCGGCGACGATGAGCACGGCGATGACGGCGATGAACAGATACGTCGGCAGGGAGAAGAGGTTCCCCGCCTCGCGCACCCCGCGGAGGTTGCCGGCGCACAGCAGCAGCACCAGACCGATGGCGATGGGGAGGCGGACTCCCACGAGCGCCGGGAAGGCGGAGGCCACCGCGTCGGCGCCGGAGGAGATGCTCACCGCCACCGTCAGGACGTAGTCGACCAGCAGCGCCGCCGCGGCGACCATCGCCGGCCACTGGCCCAGGTAGTCGCGGGCCACCGCGTAGGAGCCGCCGTCCGCCTGGCGGGCGATGACCAGCTGCCGGTAGGAGGTGACCACCAGGATCATCAGCACGGCGATGGCGATGGCGATGGGGATCTCGAAGAACAGCGCTCCGACACCGGCGGCGACCAGGACGGTGAGCCCGGCCTCGGGACCGTAGGCCACCGACGACAGGGGGTCGGAGGAGAGGATCGGGAGCGCTTTGCGAATGGGGAGACGCTCCCCCTCCATGGCCGTCGTCGGCAGCCTCGGTCCGACCACCGCCCGCCTGAGGAGGTAGCGGAACCTCGACACGCCGCCCTGGGGGACGTCGGCATGGGCGGTGGCCACCAGCATGCCGCGGCGCGTGTGCCGGAAGTCGTCGAGGCGTTCGATGACGACGTAGCGGTTGCCGGCCAGCTGACCCGGCTGCAGGATCCGGCGCTCCAGGGCGCCCCTCATCGTCGCCGGGCTCTGGGACCGGACGACCTCCTCTCCGGGCCGGCCGGGCTCCGGCGGTGCCCCCTGATCGCTCACGTCGGCGAGCGCCGTCTGGCCGGGAGGACTGGGATCACCTTGCTCCGCCGAGAACGGGGGTGGCTGCCCGGCCGGCGCCTTGGGGATCGTCGGGGGCGGGCTCTGTCGGTCGCTGATCCTACCGTGACGGCGCCTCCCGGAGGCCTCGCAGGGGTTGGCCGCCGATCGTCGCAGCGGACCGGGGTGGAGACGCTCCGGCCGCTACGGCTAGCGGACCCCGATGGCGGCCAGGGACGGCGCCTCCAGGGAGAAGTCGGACACCGGCCGGGCGGTGAACATGACGATCTGGTCGCCGGTCTCCAGCGGCGTGTCCAGGGGCATCTCCCGTCCGTCGCGGACGAGGAGGAGCACCCGCTCGTGGGCCAGCTCGGCGATCTCGGACATCTGCCTGCCGGTGGCGGGGCCGACGGGGACGGTGACCCGGACCAGGGAGGATTCGCTGCCGCTGATGGAGATCTCCAGGACGTCGCCGTGGCTGGCCAGGCCGGTCTCGATGACGCCGAGGATCAGCTCCGTCGCCGACACCGCCACGTCCACGCCCAGTTGATGGAAGAGCTGGACGTTGCGGGGGTTGTTGACCCTGGCCACGGTCTTGGGCACGTGGAACTGCCGCTTGGCCAGCTGGCAGGCCACCAGGTTGTCCTCGTCGTCCCCGGTGACCGCGGCGACCACGTCGGCGCGCTCGATGCCGCTGGTGGCGAGGAAGGCCATCTCGTCTCCGTCCCCGACCAGGCAGGAGCCGGTCCCCAGCTGGGCCGCCACCAGGGAGGCCCGGGTGGGGTCCTTCTCGATGAGCGCGACCTCGTAGCCGCTTTGCAGGAGGTGGCGGGTGAGGTAGAAGCCGACCTTGCCGGCTCCGATGACGATGATGTAGGCGGGGCCGTCAGGCACCGGCGGGCACTCCCGCGGGGGCGATGGCCCGAAGCGGCCGGTCGGCCTCCTCCGCCCCCGCGGCGAAGAAGGTGCGGGCGATGGCCGCCCCGATCTCGGTCGGGCAGTAGGTGTAGAGGCCGATCTCCCGGTACACCTTCGCCCGGATCGGATCGTAGATCCGCGTCATGACGCGGGGGATGCTGAAGATCTCCCGGGCGATCTGCGCCGACATGATGTTCCGGTTGTCGCCGTTGGTCACCGAGATGAAGCAGTCGGCATCGCTCGCGCCCGCCTGTTCCAGGACCTCCTGATCCGTCCCGCTGCCGAGGACGACCTGCCCGGTGAAACCCTCCCCGAGGCGTTCGAATGCCCGGCGCGAGATGTCGACGATGGTGACCGCGTGCCCTTCGCCGGCCAGGTCTCTGGCCAGGGTCGAACCCACCCGCCCGCAACCCACGATCAGAACTCTCACTTCCTCCGAGTATAGGGTCGGATGCGAACGGCCCCGCGGCTGGCGGCCGGCTGCGACCGGTCTCCTTCCCAACTGCGACAATTGCGTTCCATGGCCCCCAAGCTCTTCCGCTCGCGGCCGCCCGCAGCCTCCATCGACGAGCTCTCCATCCTCTCGCCGAGGCGGATCGCCGTCCCCGTCCGGGGCGAGGCGGCGGATCGGGAGGCCCTGCGGGCCGCCTGCCGCCTGGGCAGACCGGCGAAGGCTGACATCCTTGTCATCACCGTGCTCGAGGTGGCCCGGAACCTGCCCCTGTCCGCCAGCCTGAGCGACGAGCTGGGCCTGGCGGAGGAGGTGCTCGCGGAGATGGAGGGGCTGGCGGCCCACCTCGGCACCCACGTCCGGACGACGGTGCTGCAGGCCCGCGAGGCGGGCCCGGCCATCGTCGACGAGGCGCGGCGCTGGGACGCCGACCTCATGGTGGTGGGGTTGGGCATCACGCCACGATTCGGCGAGTTCAGCCTGGGGCGGACGGGCACGCACCTCCTCAATGCCGCCCACTGCCGGCTGATCCTTCTGCGCCAGGCGTTGCCCGAGGATCTCAGCGCTCCGGCCCCCGACATCACCTGAGCCACCGCATCCCGTGGGGGCCCCCGCCCGGCGGGGCGGGAGCCCGGTGAGGAAGGGGGACTGCGCTGTGACTACTTCCCGGTCACCACCGGGTGGTGGCGGAAACCGTGCGCCGCGTGGCGCTGGGCCTTCGACTCCTCGTCCACGTGGACGAACTTGCCACCCCGGAAGGCCGAGGCGACAGCGGCGATCAGGCTCATCAGGACGGCGAAGCCGAGGATGATCGAGAGGCTGCCGACGAAGGCGGGTCCGATGAGGTGGGGGAAGAAGGACCGGCTGGTCAGGGTGGACACCTGGGATGCCGACAGGTGCGAGAGCACGGTGGGGCCGAGCAGCGTCTTCAGCGGGTTGTAGCCGAGGAAGGCGGCGAAGACGTACCCGAGTGGCGGCACATGGGCGAGCTGGGCCGCGGTGGCGGCGGGGATGCCGTTGGCGACCAGCCCGTGGAGCATCGCCGTCGGGACCTTGGCGTTGAGGCCGGCGACCAGCAGTGTGAAGAAGAGCCCCATCGACAGCGGCATGCCGGCGTTGGCGAAGGTCACGCGCATGCCCGACGCGGCGCCCCGGTGGCGGGCCGGCACCGAGTTCATGATCGAGGAGGTGTTGGGGGAGGCGAAGAGGCCGCCGGCGATGCCCGACACCAGCATCACGGCCCCGAACGGGACGTAGTTGAAGTTGGCGGGGAAGGTCATCATCAGCGCGTAGGTCGCCGCCGCCAGCAGCATGCCGCCGGTGGCGAAGGGGCGCGCCCCGTAGCGGTCGGACAGCTTCCCGGAGATGGGCCCGGCGATGACGAAGCCGAGGGTGAACGGGATCATGTAGATGCCCGCCCACAGCGGGGTGTCCGCGAAGCTGTAGCCGTGCTGGGGCAGCCAGATGCCCTGGAACCAGATCATCAGCATGAACATCAGGCCACCGCGGCCGATCGACCCGAGGAAGCCGGCGAGGTTGCCGAAGGCGAAGGGCCGGATGCGGAACAGGGAGAGCCGGAACATCGGGTCCTGCACCTTGGACTCGATGTAGACGAAGCCGCAGAGCAGGAGGATGCCGCCGGTGATCATGCCCAGCACGAAGGGGTTGCCCCAGCCGGATTGGGACGTGCCGTAGGGCTCGATGCCGTAGGTGATGCCGACCAGGAGAGCCCCCAGGCCGCCGGCGAAGGCGAGGTTTCCCGCCCAGTCGATGCGCGCCCTGACGCGGACGCCGATGTCCTTCAGCTTGAGGTAGGCCCAGATGGTGCCGAAGGCGCCGATGGGGACGTTGGCGAGGAAGACCCATCGCCAGCCCAGCTCGGAGAGGAAGCCGCCGACGATGATGCCCATGAAGGAGCCGATGATCGCCGCCACCATGTTGATGCCGAGCGCGAAACCGAGCTGGTCGGAGGGGAATGCGTCGGTGATGATGGCGGCGGAGTTGGCGAGGAGGAGAGCGCCTCCGATGGCCTGGACCATCCGCAGGATGACCAGTTCCAGCGCCCCGTTGGAGCCGGTGCTCCAGGTCAGCGACAGCAGGATCGCCGAGACGGTGAACCAGGCGAAGCCCAGGTTGTACATGCGCACGCGGCCGAAGATGTCGCCGATGCGGCCGACGGTCACGACCACCGAGGCCGAGACCAGCATGTAGCCCATCATGATCCACAGCAGGTACGACGAATTCGCCGGGACGAGCGGGCTCAGCTGGATGCCGCGGAAGATCCTGGGGAGGGCGAGCATGAGGCTGGTGCCGGCCATCGAGGACAGCAGCACTCCGATGGTCGTGTTGGAGAGGACCACCCACTTGTAGCGGGGGCCCACGACCGGCGTGCGGGCCGGCACGGCGATGTTCATGACGTCGACTCCTCCGTTGTGTTGGCCTGCGCGTCGGCTCCGAGTGTGCTTCCGGGACGGTCGGTGGCCAGGGCCTCGATGATTTCGACGGCGCGCTCCAGGCATCGCTGGTCGGATGCGGCCAGCGCCGCCAGGCGCTCGGCGAGCCAGGTGTTGCCGGCGTGCGCGAGGCGCGCCATCAGCTCCCGGCCGGCCTCGGTGGCGACCACCTGCACGCCGCGGCGGTCCCCCGGGGTCGCCTGCCTGAGCACCAGGCCGGCGGCCTCCAGCCTGTCGGCGAGCCGCGTCGCCGCCGAGGACGGCAGGTTCTCGATCTCGGCGAGGCGGCCGACGCCCAGAGGTCCGGCATGGATCACGCTGGCGAGCCCGGACACCTGGCTGATGCTCATCTCGGCGGGATCGTGGCGGCGAAGCCGGCGGCTCAGGTGGATCATCGAGAGGCGGAGCCCCTCGGCCAGGGAATGGAGCGTTGCGGCCTCGTCGGGCTCGATGCCCGCCACCAGGCCCGTCTCTCCGATCGTCACGCTCATCGCCTTCTCACCCCATCCGGCGACGTCCGGGCCGGCCGGGCGGCCGGGCCGAGGCGTCGAAGTTTGAGACTAACGAAGATACTATATATCTCAGGCAACTACTGTTGCGACCCTGAAACGTCCGGCCGCGAGCGTGGCGACGCCGCGTGCCGAAGGTGCATGCTCAGAGGTGTCCCTCTGCGCTGATTCGGAGGACCGGGGCGTGTTCGGGCGCATCAGTGATCGGATCGCCGAGGCGATGGACGCCGGGGTGCGCTGGCAGCTGAGCACGCTTCCCGTGGCGCTCCCGCCGCCGGGAAGCTGGGGCCCCGTCGATCCCGTGCGCTTCTGGGAGGAGAGCCGGGTGCACGACCCGGTGCCTCTCACCCTCGGCCGGTTGCAGCCGGCCCGTGAGGACGGGGTGGAGATCCGCACCCTGGAGGGGGCGAGCCGGGGCCCCGGCAGCCACCCGGGGAGCCGGCGTCTGGTCGCCACCGCCCGCCTCTGCCCGGGACGGCGGGACCGCCCCCTCGTGCTCGTCATCCACGGCCTGCTGTCGCCCTTCCCCTGGTACGAGGCGTGGCAGTGCCGCGAGCTCAACCGGCGCGGGGCTCACGCCGTCCGCATCGACCTTCCCTATCACCTCCGCCGCCGGCCCCCGGGGGGGCGCAGCGGTGTCGGCTACATCAGTCCGGACCTGCGCTGGACGAGGGACGTCGTCCGCCAGTCGGTCGAGGACTGCGCCGCCGTCGTCGCCTGGGCGCGGCAGGAGGTCAGCGACCGGGTGGCCGTCTTCGGGGTGTCCCTGGGCGGGCTCATCGCCTGCCTGCTGGCGGCCCAGGTCGAGCTGGACTCCCTCGCCGCGCTCGCCCCCTTCTGCGACCCGGCGGAGACCCTGATGGACCACCTGCCGGCGCGCCCGAGGCGGATCCTGGGGCTGGACGGGGATGGGGGAGGGGCGTGGGGGCGCGACCACCGGGAGGCGCGGCTGACGCTGGACGCGGCGCTGGCACCTCTGGTGCCCCGCAACTTCCGGCCGGCCACCCCGCCGGAGAGGATCGCCATCATCCGTCCCACCCTCGACACCGTGGTCGGCGACGCGCCCATGGAGCGGCTGGCCGAGACCTGGGGCTGCGAGCTGTGGAACTACCGCCAGGGCCACATCTCGGTGATGAACGCCCGCGGGCTGACGCCGAAGATCCACGACTGGCTGCTGCGTCCACACCGTTCGGTGACGGGCCGGGGAGCGCGCGTGGCGGCGGTCAAAGAGGGCCGGCCGGCGACGTGACCGGCGGTGGAGCCGAAGGAAGTGGCGGGGCCTGATATCGTGGCTGGCCGCCGCACGTGCTGACGGCGCCGCCACCCGACACCACTCCGAGGTTGGACCGATCTTCACACCCGCGCAGGTGCGCCGCTTCCGCTTCCTCGACTGGCGCCTCGACCCCGAGGCGGGCCGGGTGGACCTCGGCTACGCCCTCGACGGCCTGGAGCTGCGTGAGGTCGTGGACCTGGGCGGTGCGCCGACCGGTCTCGACACCGCACGCAGGGAGGCCCTGCGACGCGCCGTGAGGCTCCTCCATCTCGTCGCCGGGGTCAGCTACTACAAGGCGTGCTTCGCCCCCGAGATCGTCATCGAGGGCGACCCTCCCGATCCGGCGACCGCCAGCTTCCTCCGCCACCTCTACGACCGGGGCCTCGCCGAGTGCCGCTTCGTCAACGCGCTGGCGGGGTTCACCACGCCGCGGTTCCCGGCGGCGGCCGGTGACCGGCCCGGGGCGGCGGCGGCCGGGCTGGAGACGCGGGCCCTGGTCCCCATCGGCGGGGGCAAGGACTCCATCGTCACCCTCGAGTCGGTCCGCCGGGTCCGGCCCACACCCCTGCTCTTCAGCGCCGGGGCGGCGCCCGCCGTGCTGGCCACCGTGGCGGTGGCGGCGCTCCCCCACGTGAGCGTGACCCGCACCCTCGCCCCCCGCCTCCTGGAGTTGAACCGCGAGGGCGCGTACAACGGCCACGTGCCGGTGACGGCGATCAACTCGTGCCTGGCCGTCATCGCCGCCCTCATCCATTCCGCGTCCGAGGTGGTCATGGCCGACGAGCGGTCGGCCTCGGTGGGCAGCCTGGTGTGGGACGGCGTCGAGGTGAACCATCAGTACAGCAAGAGCTGGGACTTCGAGAGGCGTTTCGCCGAGGTGGTCCGCCACGACGTCGCCGCCGACCTGACCTACTTCTCGCTGCTCCGTCCCTGGTCGGAGCTGGCCATCGCGCGTGCCTTCGCCGCCCTGCCCGCCTACCACCGCGCCTTCGTGAGCTGCAACCGGGCCTTCCTCATCGACTCCGACCGGCGCACCGCGGGGTGGTGCGGCGACTGCCCCAAGTGCCGCTTCGTCTCCCTCGCCCTCGCCCCCTTCCTCGGCCGCGACGCCGTCACCGGCATCGTGGGCCGCGACCTGCTCGGCGACCCCGCGCAGAGCGCGGGCTACGCCGCCCTGCTGGGCATCGAGGCGGACAAGCCGCTCGAGTGCGTGGGCGAGATCGAGGAGGCCAGGGTGGCCATGCGCCTGCTCGCCGACCGGCAGGGCTGGCGCGATGCCGCCGTCGTCCGCTCCCTGGGCGGCGACGCCCGCGTCCGTGATCTGGACCACGACGCCGTCGACGCCGTCCTCGCCCCCTCCGCCCCCCACGCCCTCCCCGAGACGTACCGGAGATTCGCCGATGCGCTTGCGTGACCTCGCCGGACGGCGGGTCGCCCTCTGGGGCTTCGGACGGGAGGGGAGGGCCTCGATGGCGGCGCTCCTGGCACTGCCGGTGCCCCCCGAGGAGGTGGTCATCGTCACCGACAGGCCGCCGTCGGGGGCCGAGGCGGCGGCCGCCGGGGTGAGCTGGCGGTTCGGCGACGCCGGCATCGCCAGCCTGCGCATCGCCGACTGCGTCATCCGCTCCCCCGGCATCAGCCGCTACCGCGAGGACGCCCAGCGCATCGCCCTGGCGACCAGGGTCACCACGGGGACCAACCTGTGGTTCGCCGAGCACGCCGGCGACCCCATCATCGCCGTCACCGGCTCCAAGGGGAAGAGCACCACCGCCTCCCTGATCGCCCACCTGGCCGGCGCCGCCGGACTGCGCACCGTGCTCGCCGGCAACATCGGCGTCCCCCTGCTCTCCGAGCTGTCCCCCGACCCACCGCCGGATCTCTGGGTGCTCGAGCTCTCCAGCCAGCAGACCGCCGACATGGATCTGTCGCCGCGCATCGGCGTCCTCCTCAACCTCTACCGCGAGCACGTCGACTGGCACGGCAGCGTGGAGCGGTACATCGAGGACAAGCTCAATCTCTTCGCCCACTCACCGGAGACGGTCGCCGTTCTCAACCGCGAGGACAAGACGACGCGGGCCAACGCGCGTCGCCTGGAACGGGTGGTCTGGTTCGGCTATCCGGACGGCTACCACACCGACGGCCGGGCCCTGCTGTGGCGCGGGGAGACGCTGATCGAGGCGGGGCGGCTCCGGCTTCGCGGCCGCCACAACCTGCTCAACGCCTGTGCCGCGCTCACCGCCCTCGACCAGGCCGGCATCGACCCCCGGTCCCTGGTCGGGGCACTGCCGGACTTCCAGCCGCTGCGCCACCGCCTCGAGCCGCTGGGCGAGCTGGACGGGGTCGCCTTCGTGGACGACAGCATCGCGACCATCCCCGAGGCGGCCGTCGCCGCCCTGGACGCCGTCGGTGGCGGGGGGGCGGTGCTCATCGCGGGAGGGTTCGACCGGGGGCAGGACCACACCCCGCTGGTGCGGCGGCTGCAGCACGCCGACAACGTCCTCGCCGTGGTGACGCTTCCGCCCAGCGGTCTGCGGCTCGCCGCCGATCTCCAGGCCCGCGATGCGTCGCCGCCCGTCGTTCCCGCCGTCGACCTCAGCGACGCCGTGCGCATCGCCTGGCGGTGGTCCCGTCCGGGCTCGGTGGTCCTGCTCTCCCCGGCGGCGCCCAGCTACGGCGCCTTCCGGGACTTCGAGGAGAGGGGCGAGGCCTTCCGTGCCCTCGTCGCCGATCTGGCCGGAGTCCCCGGCGGGGGACGGGGGCCGGGCGGCTGATATTCTCAGTGGGCACATGGAGATGAGCGCGGTTCCCCACCCCCTTCCCGGCGCGCCCGCGGAGGGCCGGGGTGAGCCGGGAGGCGGCGCCTCCGACAGGGAGGCCCTGCTCGAGCCCATCGTCGGAGAGCTCGCGGAATTCGAACGGCGCCTCGAGGCCGCCGTCGCCGCCGACCTCGGCCCGATGTCCGAGGCCATGCGCCACATCGTGCGCGCCGGCGGCAAACGCATCCGCCCGGCCCTGGTCATCCTCACCAGCCAGCTGGGCACCCCGCTCATGGACCACGTCTACGACCTGGCCATGGGCATCGAGTTCATCCACACGGCGACGCTGGTGCACGACGATCTCATCGACAGGTCGCCGACCCGCCGGGGAATCAGCACCATCCACGAGATGGTGGGCGCGGACACCGCCATCATCATCGGCGACTACTACTTCGCCAAGGGGGCCAACCTGGTCGCCGGCATCGGTGAGCCGTCGATCGACGCCGCGGTCAGCAACACGGTCATGACCGTGTGCATGGGCGAGCTGCTGCAGATGACCTCCAAGGACGACTACGGGCAGTCGCTGGAGGACTACGAGCGGAAGATCGCCCGCAAAACCGCCACGCTGCTCGCCACCTGCTGCTACTGCGGTTCGGTGGTGGGACATCTCGACCCGGCGAGGAGCGCGGCGCTGCAGAGCTACGGCTACAACCTCGGCATGGCCTTCCAGATCGCCGACGACCTCCTCGACTACGTCGCGACCGAGGAGGAGCTGGGCAAACCCGTCGGCGCCGACCTCCGCCAGGGCACCGTCACGCTGCCCTTCATGCTCGCCCTGCAGGACGCGGGCGTGGGCGACGAGCTGAGCCGCGTCATCTCCGCCCCGCCGCTGGCGGACGGCGACTACCAGACGATCGTCTCGCTGGTCCGGCGCAGCGGTGCCGTGGCCGCCACCGAGAAGGCCGCCCACGAGTATGCGCAGCGGGCGCGCGTCGAGCTGGAGGCCTTCCCCGAGTCGCCCGGCCGCCTCGCCCTCGACGCCGCCTGCCAGTACGTGGTGGACCGGCGGATCTGACGGTCCCGCCGGGGCCGGGCCGCCGTCAGCGGCCGGGCGGCGTCACCACCCCCTGCAGCGCCCCCAGGCGCCCGAGCTGGTCGCGGAAGCTGATCACCCAGAGGAGCAGGGCCAGCGCCGCGGCGACGATGCCCGCGGCCTCCGCCGCCATCCAGCCCAGCCCCATGGCGGCGTGGTCCACCGAGCGCAGACCGGCGATGCCGCTGACGAGCAGCCTGCCCAGATCGAGGAGGGCGAGCAGGGTGGCGATCACCAGGGCGAGGCGGGCGCACAGGTACTCGCGCCGCAGCCCGCCGCGCAGCTCGGCCGCGCTGAGCCGGGCCGCCTCCCGGCGGCCCGTCGGCGGTTCGATGGGGCCCTGACGGAGCCGGAGCGCGCTCAGGCAGAAGACGGCCGCGGCCAGCCAGCCGGGCCAGACCGTGAGCGGGGAGGCGGCGTCGGCGAAGAACCGGCCGATCGGGTTGAGCGTGGTGCCCCCGGCGCGCAGCCAGAGCTCGTGCTCGTGGAGGGCGAGGGCGAGGCATCCCCAGAGGATGGCGGTGGCCACCGCCAGCATGGCGGCGGCGGCGCGGGCGCGCCGGGAGGCTCGCCCGAGGAGGAAGAGCTCGGCGATGGGCCGGCGTCCGCCGGATCCGCGGGCCTGGCCGGAATCCCGCATGTGCGCCGAATTGTAGAAACTGATCCGGCATGTCAACCCACGATGGGGCAACGATCCGTGTCCTCACCTACAACGTCCTGCTGGGGGGTGGGCATCGTGAGCAGCGCATCGCCCAGGTGCTGCGGCGCAGCGAGGCCGATGTCATCGCCCTCCAGGAGGTGCGGGACGACGGCCTGCTGCAGCGGCTCGCCGCCTCGCTGCGCATGACGTCCGTCTTCGCCCCGCCCGGCGACGGTGCCGGCCTCGGCCTCGGCGTGCTGGCGCGCGTGCCCGTGGACGGACATCGCAACCACCGCCACGCGGAGATGCTGAGAAGCCACCTGGAGCTGACGCTCGCCATCCCCGGCCTGCCGCTGCGGCTTCACGTCCTGCACCTGGCGGCCCGCTTCGGCGAGCGTGCCCAGGGTGAGGAGCGGCGGGTCCGGGAGCTCGGCTGCGTGCTGCGGGACATCGAGCGGGCGTCCCCCGCCCCGCACCTCGTCCTCGGCGACTTCAACAGCCTGGCTCCGGGCGAGCACCTGGAGGCGACGCGCTTCTTCCGGCGCATGGGGGCGCTGCGCCGCGCCGGCCTGCTCGTGCGCCGGGCCGACGGCTGGATGGCGCCGGTGTCGGGCGGTGGGGTGGCTGGCCGCTGGCTGGCGCACGGCATCGACCCCGACCTCCTGCCCGGCGTCCCGGCGCTGCCGCGGCTGGTCGGGCATCTCACCGCCCTGCTCCCCGAGAGCCGGCAGGTGGACCGCGTGCTGGGCCGCATGATCGAGCGCCGCGCCGTGCCGCTGATCCTGGGCCGCGGCTACGCCGACTGCTACCGGCGGCTCCATCCCAGGGCCCACGGCTACACCTGCGCCACCTGGCTGCCGGCGGCGCGGATCGACTACGTCTTCGCCAGCCCCGAGATGGCACGGCGGCTCATCTGGTGCGATGTGATCGGTGGCCGCGGCCGGCCGGATCGCGAGGCGCCGACCGCCTCGGACCACTTCCCGGTGGCGGCCGACTTCCGTCTCTGACCGCGGGGGCGGGGGCCGCGACCCGCTCTGGGTCGCGGCCCTCACACCCTGGGGTGTGCCGCTGCCTACGCGCTGGGCGGGGGCGGCGGAGGGGTCTGGTTGAACGAGGAGAAGTTCATCGGGGCGGTGGCCGGCTGCGGGTCGGCCTTGCTCAGGTAGCCGCCGACGATGACCACGATGGCCAGGATCAGGCTGATGAAGAACCCGATCGAGATGCCGGCACTGAAGCTGTAGTCGACACCGCTGGCACCCGCGGCCGGGACGGTGAGGAAGAGGATGGTCAGCAGCGCGATGACGACGCCGCCGACGAGGTAGATCAGGTAGTCCTGCACCGGGAGGGCCGGCAGGGCCTTGGGCGCGAAGGTGCGGACCGCGTAGAGGGCGATGAGGACGAGGAGGACGATGAATCCGATGACCCCGTACCACTCGCCGAAGCCGCTGATGCCGGCGCTGGTGTTGAGGTTGGCACCCAGGCCGTCGATCGAGGGTCCGGTGTAGTTCGAGGAGGTGGCCCACCACCAGGGGATGAACCAGTTGATCAGGGCAACGACGAGCCCTCCGCCGATGAGGAGCTGGCCGTTGGAGAGGGTGCGTCCACCGATATTTGCGGGCATTTGAGGTTCTCGACTCCTTTGCGATGTGGGTTTCTGCTGGTGTTTCTGGTGGCCCACCGCCGAGCGGTGGCCGCTGGACCCGAATGAGTTCGCCGACGGAAGGATCCGATCGGCCGCCTGGTTACGAGCCCGGTCGTGCCGGCCCTGCGCTGGGGCCACGAAGGGGCGGGGAGGACACCGCGCACGAGGTCACTGCATACGCGCTTCCTCGCTGCCTCTCATTCCACCACAGGATGCGTGGCTGGTGACACCGAGCACGGCGGGTGGAGTTCGTGTCGCTTTCGTCCCATCCCCTGTCATTGCCCCGGCGCGCGCCGGCCTCCTCCCAGCACCTGGAAGCTGGACTGCATGGTAGGGGCGGAACTGTGGCAAGTCAATCGGAGCCGCCGCCGGGGCGCCCGGAAGGTCCTGCGGCGGGCGGCGCGGAGGAGCGGTTACGCCGTCTCCGCCGTGCCGTGGTCGGGTGCTTCCGCGTCCGGTGGCGTCGAGGAGGTGGTGCGCCGCCTGCCTCCGCGCCGGCGCCGGTCCCCGGGGCGGGGCCGGGACCCCGCCGGCGGCACGAGACGGGGCGGAGGCGGCTGGCCGTCGGCGAGGAGATCGCCGAGCGTGCGCCAGCCGAACGGCTCACGGCAGCGCTTGACCAGCTCGAGGAAGCAGCCCATGGTCGCCTCCGCGTCGGCCAGCGCGTGGTGCGGCCGCCGGTGGGTGACGGAGAGCTCCTGGCACAGCCGTTCCAGGCCGATAGTGTCGCGCAGGTCCCACAGCTTGGCGGCGAGCCGCGAGGTGTCGACGTTGTCGGCGTCGAGGCTCTCACCGAGGGTGCGGGTGATCAGCCGCGTGTCGAAGGAGTCGGCGCTGTGCTCGATGAGCACCGCGCCCTTGCAGAAGCGGCGGAAGCGCTGCAGCACGCGCTGCACCGGGGGGGCGCCGCCCAGCGTCTCCGCGGAGATGCCGTGGATGCGGCGGGCGAAGGGGTTGATGCGATCGTTGCTGTGCACCAGCGTCTCGAACGACATCAGGTGCCCGGTCAGGGTGAAGGCGACCGCTCCGAGCTCGACGAGCCGGTGCGGCGACTGGCCCGTCGTCTCGCAGTCCACGGCGACGAAGCGCAGCTCGTCGATGGGCGTGTCCGGTCCGGGGCGGGGCCGGTCGAGATCGGTGTCGGGGTCGTCGATGGCGGCGAAGCGCTCGCCGGCGACCGGCCCGAGGCGGGGGACGAAGGTGTCGCCGACCGGCACCGGGCCACGCCGCCGGCCATGCCGCCGATGGGGCTCGGCGCTCGGCTCGGCATCTCCCGTGCTGGAATCGGACGAGCGCACCGGCGCTGGATCGGTTGGGGGCATCGTGAAATGTGGAGCCATCCTAACCGGTCGGACGCGTTGACCGGGAGGTCGGTCACCGGTCGGGGGCGTCCCCGTGGCCTGGGCGGCGGCGCACGGCGGGTCGCCAGCGACGCGACCGGCCCCCCAGCCGGTACTCTGGCGCGCATGTCCGCTCGTCAGGCCAGGCCGCGCCGCGCCAGCGCCGCCGTCATCATCCGCCACCCCCTGGATCGGGCAGGGTGGCGTCGCGAGGAACAGGGATGACGCCCCCCAAAGACCGCCGCCGCCTCCCCTTCGCCATCGCCAGCGCGGTGGTCCTGATCGCCGGCGCCATCGCCATCTCCCTGGCCGTCAACCGGGCGGCTGCCACGACCCCGCTGCTGGCGGCGACCCCGACGCCGTCGCCGACACCGCCTCCCTACACCATCCCCTTCGCGGACTGCGCCGGCGCCACCTTCGGGCCCGCCCTGGCGCCGCTGGGCGAGCCCTCGCCACCCACCACCTACACCGCGGCGCCGGCGATGACCATCGACACCGGCGAGTTGTACGAGGCGACCATCACGACCAACGAGGGGACGATCCTGGTCTGCCTGCAACCCAGCCTGGCACCGCTGTCCGTCAACAACTTCGTGACCCTGGCCCGCAACCACTTCTACGACGGCGTCCCCTTCTGGCGCGTCGGCCCGAACACCTCGACCCCCGACGTGATCCAGGGTGGCGACCCCAACTGCATCGGCAACATCGGCGCCGCGCCGGCGACGCCGACCGGCTCGTGCGGCAGCGGCGGGCCCGGGTACTCCTTCGACGACGAGCAGGTGCACGAGCAGTACGTGGCCGGGGTCATCGCCATGGCCAACAGCGGCGTCGGGACCAACTCCAACGGCTCCCAGTTCTTCATCACCAAGAGCGACGAGACGAGCATCTGGCCGCTCAACAACAAGGGGCTCGCCTACAACCTCTTCGGCAAGGTGGCGGACAGCGCCAGCCTGGCGGTGGTGGACAAGATCGTCCAGGGTGACGTCATGCAGACGGTCACCGTCGCCGAGCAGACATGACCGCGGCGCGGCCGGGCCGCGGGCGGTGAGCGAGCCTCCGGAACCGGAGGCGACCGGCGCGCCGGCCGGCCGGAGCGCCCACCTGGTGGACGCCGACGGCGCGCGCCATCTCGACTTCGTGCTGGGCGGTGGAGCTTCCATCCTCGGGCACGGCGCCGGCGAGGTGGCCGGGGCCGTCTCGCGGCAGACGGAACGGGCCGCCACACCCGACGAGGCCGCCCAGCTCCGCGACGGACTCGGCGGGCGCATCCGCGCCGCGCTCCCCGGTGTCGACAGGGTGGACCTCTTCGACGGGGAGGCCGGCGCCCTGGAGGCCGCCGCCGCCCTCGCGCGGGCGGCGACCGGGCGCCGGCTGATCGTGGGCGTCACCGGTGCGCACCATCTGCCGGGGGGCGTCGCGGCGCCGGACCTGGCCGTGCCCTACAACTCGGTGGAGGCGGCCGCAGAGGTCCTGGCGCGGCACGGCGGGGAGGTCGCCGCCGTCGTCGTCGAGCCGGTGGCATCAGCCACGGGTTGCATCCCGCCGGCTCCGGGCTACCTGCAGGCGCTGCGCCGGATGACCCGCCAGCATGGGACGCTGCTCGTCTTCGACGAGCTGGTCACCGGTTTCCGGGTCGCGTACGGCGGGGCGCAGAACCTCCTCGGCGTCACCGCCGATCTCACCTGCCTGGGGAGGGTGATCGGGGGTGGTCTGCCCCTGGGGGCATGCGCCGGCGGTGAGGACCTGATGCAACGGGGGTCCGGGGGAGCCGGCGGCCGGGGGGATGCTCGGGCCGTGGCCGCGGGCATCGCCGTCCTCGACGGTCTCGTCGGGGGTGTTGCCTATGCCCGGCTGGAGGCCCTGGGCAGCCGGCTGGGCGACGGGCTGCGCACCGTCGCGGTGGCGGCCTCCTTCCCGTGCGCCATCAACCGGGTGGGCGGGATGCTCAGCGTGTTCCCCGGGGTGGAGCGGGTCGACGACGCGGACGGCGCCCGCCGCGCCGACCTGAGCAGCTTCGACCGCCTCCGTCGCGCCTGGAGCGATGCGGGCGTCCTCTGGCCGGAGTCCCCGTTCCAGCCGGCCTTCCTCAGCACCGCACATGAGCTGGCCGACGTCGACCGGGCGGTGTCGGCCTTCGCGGGCGTGCTGCGAACCAGGGCTGAGACCCCCGAGTGAGGGTGGCGGCCCGGGCGTCGCGGAGCGCGACGTCCCCGCCGGGCCCGCCCGCGCCCTGACCTCCAGTACACTCGCCCCGCCATGCGTCCCGACGGCCGAGCTGCCGACGAGCTGCGACCCACGCTGATCCAGGTCGGCGCGCTGCCCTACCCCGAGGGCAGCTGCATGATCTCCACCGGCGACACGAGGGTGCTCTGCGCCGCCACCGTCGAGGAGCGGGTCCCGCCCTTTCGCAAGGGGACGCGGCTGGGCTGGGTGACCGCCGAGTACGCCATGTTGCCGCGCAGCACCCAGACGCGCACGGAGCGCGAGGGGCGGCGCGGGCGGCCGGACGGCCGGGCGCAGGAGATCCAGAGGCTGATCGGCCGCAGCCTGCGATCGGTGGTGGACTTCGCCGCCCTGGGCGAACGCTCGATCACCATCGACTGCGACGTCATCGTCGCCGACGGCGGGACGCGCACCGCCGCCATCACCGGCGGCTATGTCGCGCTCGCCCTCGCCGTCAGGGCGCTGGAGCAGGCGGGCGTGGTCGGCCCGGGCGTGCTGCGCCAGGCCGTGGCGGCGGTGTCGGCGGGGATCGTCGCCGGGGAGCCGCGGCTCGACCTCTGCTACCTGGAGGACTCCGCCGCCGACGTCGACATGAACTGTGTCGGCGCCGCCGACGGCCGCTTCGTCGAGATCCAGGGCACCGGCGAGCTGACGCCGTTCAGCCGCGAGGAGATGGACCAGCTGCTCGCCCTGGCCCGGATCGGACTGGTCAGCCTCCTGGCGTCCCAGGTCGAGGCCCTGGACGCCGCCACCGCGTGAGCCCCGGCGCGGTGCGGCGGGTCGCCCTCGCCACCCGCAACCCGGGCAAGCTGGCCGAGTTCCGGCGCCTGCTCCGCAAACAGCCGTGGGAGCTCCTCGACCTCGACCAGGCCGGTTTCACCGGGCCCCTCGACGAGCCCGGCACCACCTACCTGCAGAACGCGACCGCCAAGGCGGAGGCGGTCTGCGCCGCCACCGGGCTGGCCGCCCTCGGCGACGACTCCGGCATCGAGATCCCTGCGCTCGACGGCTGGCCCGGACCGCTGTCGGCGCGCTGGATGGGCGGGGCGGCCACCGATGCCGACCGGCTGCGCGGTCTGCTCACGGAGGTGGAACTCCGGTCGCCCCGCCATCGCCAGGCCCGCTACGTCTGCGTCGTCACACTGGCGCGCCCGGGGTTGCCCCGGGTCTCGGCGCGCGGGCAGACCGACGGCGTCCTCGTCGAGCCGCGGGGCTCCCATGGTTTCGGATACGACCCGGCCTTCCTCAGCGACGACCTGGGCATCACCTTCGGGGAGGCGTCCGCGGCGGCCAAGGACCGGGTCAGCCACCGGGCCAGGGCCCTCGCCTGGCTGCTGACGCGGCTGCCGGAGGGCGTCGCCGGTCCCGGGCCGGGGGTTGGCGGCGAGGGAGGCCGGCGAGAGCGCTGATCGTCGGCTCGCCGGGTCGCCGGCGGCGGCCGGCAGCGGTGGCGGGGAGCCCGCGGGGCGGTGTTTGCCATGCGCCCGGGCCCGGGTATGCTCAGGTCACCATCCAGCCCGCGCGGTCCCCGCCGCGCTTCGAGGTCATCCGTGGCAGATCGCGACTACGACATCGTCATCGTGGGCGGAGGGCCGGCCGGCCTGACCGCCGCCCTCTACGCAGGGCGCAGCAAGGTGCGCGCCGTGCTCCTCGAGTCGAAGGGCATCGTCGAGGACGGCAGGCTGCTCGGCGCCGGCGGGCAGCTGCTCAACACCGAGCTGATCGAGGACTACCCGGGGGTGCGCTCCATCCTCGGGCCGTCGCTGGCGGAGATCATGACCGAGCAGGCGCAGCAGTTCGGCACCGAGATGATGGCGGCGACCGTGGAGAGGATCCGCGTCGAGCCCGACGGCATGAAGGTGGTGGAGACCGACCAGGGGGAGATCCGCGCCCCGGCGGTGATCATCACCGCCGGAGGGAACCCCCGCAAGCTGGGCGTTCCCGGCGAGGCGGAGTTCGCCGGCCTCGGCGTCTCCTACTGTGCCGTCTGCGACGGGGCCTTCTTCCAGGGCGTCCACCTCGCCGTCGTCGGCGGTGGCGACGCCGCCATCGAGGAGGGGCTGTTCCTCACCCGGTACGCCAGCCGGGTCACCGTCATCCACCGCCGCGGCGAGTTCCGGGCGCAGCCCATCCTCGTCGAGCACGCGCGGGAGAACCCCGCCGTCGACTTCCTCTTCGACACCGTCGTCGAGGCCATCGAGGGCGAGCGCAAGGTCACCCGGCTGCGCCTGCGCAACACCACCAGCGGCGAGGCCTCCAGCCTCGAGGTGGGAGGTGTCTTCGTCTTCGTCGGCTTCCTGCCCAACACCGGCCTCGTCGACACCCACGTCGATCACGACAAGGCCGGCTACTACGTCACCGACCCGATGACCATGCAGACCAGCGTGCCCGGGATCTTCGCCGCCGGCGACGTGCGCAGCCAGCTGACGCGCCAGGTGACCACCGCCGTCGGCGACGCCACCACCGCCACCATCGCCGCCACCAAATGGGTGGAGGAGTGGGCTCGCCGTGCCTGAGGCGGGGCGGGCGGGCGGCGACGTCCCGGCGGTGCCCCCGGCTGCGGCGGAGGCCGCGCCGAGCATCGCCACGCGGCGCGGCGACGAGGGGGAGACGAGCCTCCTCTACGGCGGTCGCATCCCCAAGGACGATCCCCATGCCGAGGCCTGCGGCTCCATCGACGAGGCGGTGTCGGCCCTCGGCGTGGCCCGCGCCCAGGAGACGGATCCCCTGCGGGCCGAACGGCTGCTGGCGCTGCAGCGGGAGCTCTTCACGGTGGGGGCGGAGCTGGCCACCGGGCGGGGACGGCACGCGCAGCTAGAGCGCCATTTCGACACCGTGACCGGGGCGATGGTGGACCGGGTGGACGCGCAGCTGGCCGGGCTGGAGGAGCGGGTGCCGCTGCCCCGCGGCTTCGTGGTCCCCGGCGGCACGGCGGTGTCGGCGTCGGTCGACCTCGCGCGCACCCTGGTGCGGCGCGCCGAGCGCCGCGCCGTGGGCCTGCGCCGCGCCGGCGACCTGGAGAACGCCGAGGTCCTCCGCTACCTCAACCGGGTCTCGGACCTCCTCTTCATGATCGCCCGGGAGGCGGAGCAGGGGGCGGTCACCCCGCTGGACCCGGGGGCCGGGGCCGGCGGTCCGGCGTAGACCGTCCCGCGACCTGGTTTGGGGGCCGGTTCCCTGGCCGGGTGGACCAAGTCGGCGGGGAAGGACTCGCCGCGGGGGCCATATTGTCCTCGCTGGACAATTCCGGGCCGGTCATCGCGCCTCCACGGCAGATGCTTTGGGCCGCCGAGTACCAGATGATGTGTTCATGTTTGACGACGACCTCCGCGGCGGTCTGGCACCGGCGACCTGGGACCTGAGCCGGGACATCGACTTCGACGCCGTCGAGGTGGACAAGCTCACCCCGGAGTGGATCGTCCGGGTCCGCGACGTGTGCCTCGCCGAGCTGTCCGGCCTGGAGGTCACCGAGCCGCTGCTGCGCGACTTCCACGACGACCCCGGCTTCCACGGCTTCGTCTCCGTCTGGCTCTGCGAGGAGATGGGGCACCACCTGGTCCTGCGCCGGTACCTGGAGCGAACCGGCCACCCGGTGGAGAGGGTGCGTCTCCCCGCCCACCAGCCCGCCGCCTTCCGGAGCCCGGCCATCGACACCCTCACCCTGCGCTTCTGCGCCGAGCGGCGCCTCGCCGAGCGCTACGGGGAGCTCAGCGCCGAGGCGCCGGAGCCGGTGCTGCGGCGGATCTTCGCCATCCTCGCCGTCGACGAGCTGCGCCACGCCGCCGTGTACGCCCGGTACCTGCGCCAGGCGGTCGAGGGCGACCCGGCCGTGCTCCCCGCCGTGCTGCGCATGGCCCTGTGGGCGATGCGGATCGGCCATCGCGATTCCCGGCGGGCGGCCGGTGCCGCCGTCGCCCCGGCTGCGTCCCGGGGAAGCGACCCCCACTTCTTCGACCGGATGATGAAGGTCTACCGCACCCTCGCCCCGGCCATGACCGGCCTCGCCTCGGGCTGCGTCGGCGGTACCACCGCGCTGGGCGCGGCCGGCTGACCGGGCCTCCCCGCGGGGAGACGCCGCGACCGATCAGGTGGGGAGCAGGCGCTGCGCCCTGAGGGCGAGCCAGAGGAGGTGGCGGCGGGACGGATCGTCGATGTCCAGGCCCAGGCGGCGGATGCGCTGGAGACGGTAGACGACGGTGTGGCGATGGAGGTCGAGCCGCGCCGCCGCCTCCCCCAGCCCGGTCGTGGAGAGCACCGCCTCCAGGGTCCGGCGCAGGTCGCCGCGGCGGTCGGCGCCGTCCGCGGCGAGGGGGCCCAGGACGCTGGTCACGAAGCGGCGGACCGATCCGGCTTCGGCGTCGAGGACGGCGAAAACCCCCAGCTCCGCCTCGTCGTGGACGGTGCGCCCCGGCTCGAGTCGCTCCCCGACCTCCAGGGCGCGCTGGGCCCGGCGGGCGGCGTCGGCGACGTCGGCGAGCTGGTCGGCGACGGGACCGATGCCGAAGATCGCCTCGGGGGAGGACCGGATGGAGTCCTGGCACAGCGCCTCGACGTCGAGGCGGGGGTCGGCGAGGATGACCCAGGTCCCCTGCGAGGCGGCCACGGTCAGCGCCTTGGCCGGGTGCCAGACGGGTTCGGCGCTGCGGTCGAGATCGCCGGCGCCGGTGCAGGCGAGCACCCGGTACGGGGGGGAGAGGTCGAGCTCGCACGCGGCGGCGGCGCGCCGCAGCTCGGCGGAGACGTCCCCGGCCAGCAGCCGGTGGAGGACCCGGTCGCGGTCCTGGTCACGCCGGCGGAGCAGGCGCTCCCGCCGTTCCAGGTAGGCGGCGCCCACCGCCGCCGAGATCTCGTCGAGGTACTCGAAGATCTGCGAGGCCAGGGCGATGAGGGTGGCCGAGGGCATCTCGTGCTCCCGGGCGACGGTGCCGACCACCTCCTCCCACACCACCTTGGCGGCCACCCGGTACGCCGAGAGCAGCCGGTCCAGGGGCACCTCGAGGTCGGCCTGGGCGGCGCCCATCTGCGCCAGGCGGTCGAGGTCGCCGGATCGCGGACCGCGGCCGTCGTGGAGCCGCCGGACGAGGACGCGGAGGGCGTCCCTGCAGGCCGAGACGATGGAGCGCAGGTAGGGGAGGTCGCCGCGCTCGCTGGGGCGGCCGATCTCGGAGGCGATGCGCCGGGCCATGCGGCCGGCGATGGCGTCGGCGTCGGCGAGCAGCCGCGCGGTGACCGCCGGCGGGAGGCTGGCCGCCTCGGCCAAGGCGGCGGGGTGCAGATTCGACTTGGTGGCCATATTGTCCAGCTTACACAAAAACCGGCGGCCCTTCCCGCCTCCGCGGCGGATGCTTTGGCCATTGTGCCCCAGCATCATCGGAACATGCTCTATGACGATCTGTTCATCAGCCTCGAACGCGCGCGCTGGAACCTGAGCCGCGACGTGGATTGGGACGCCATCGAGGCGGACAAGCTGACCCCGGGGTGGATCTTCGACGTCCGCGAGGTCTGCCTCACCGAGCTGTCCGCCCTCTACGCCACGGAGATGTTCCTGCGCGACTTCTACGCCGACATCGACTTCTGCAGCTTCATCTCGGTGTGGTTCTACGAGGAGATGAAGCATCACCTGGTGCTGCGCAAGTACCTGGAGCGGGTCGGCGAGGTGGTCGAGGAGGCGGAGCTGCCGCGGCTCCGGCTCACCTTCGACCCCGGCCCGGCCATCGAGACCCTGACCATGCACTTCTGCGGCGAGCAGCGGCTCGCCCACTGGTACACCGCCTTCAGCGCCAACGCGCCCGAGCCGGTGCTGCGGCAGATCTTCAAGGTCCTCGCCGCCGACGAGCTGCGCCACGCCGCCGCCTACGCCAAGTACCTGCGCAAGGCGGTGCACAACAACGCCGACGTCCTCCCCACCATCCTGCGCATGTCCCTGTGGATGATCCGCAGCAGCAACGACAACCCCAAGCACCCGACCACCATCACCGACCCGTCGGTGGTGTCGATGCTGGAGGACCCCACCTACATCCGCCGGATGCTGAACATGTACCTGCCGGGGAGGGACCACGAGGCGCCCGTCCGCCAGCGCATCCTGGCCCTGATGTCGGAGCTGTCGGGCCACAAGCTCACCTCCGTCCGCGACCTGCTGACCGAGATCCGGACCCTGGAGGGCGCAGCGCCGGAGGCCGTCCCCGTCGCCTGACCGGGGCCGGGGGGCAACCCCGACCGGGAACGCCCGCCCGCCGCTCTGAGCGTCGATCGGCGACCCGCCCGGTGAGCTGTGCCCGTTTGGCGATAATCGGCTCATGGCCGATCAGATCCGGGTTCACGCCACCGTCCGCGGCCGGGTGCAGATGGTGGGCTTCCGCGCCTTCGTCCTCGAGAAGGCCGAGGATCTCGGCCTGGCCGGGACCGTCGCCAACCGGCCCGACGGCTCGGTGGAGTGCGTCGCCGAGGGCCCCCGCGACCTGGTCGAGGAATTGATCCGCCATCTCCAGGAGGGCCCGCTCTCGGCCCGGGTCGAGCGCGTCGACGTCATCGAGCAGCCGGCACGGGGCGAGACGCCACCGATGCGGGTGTCGGCGTGACCGCGTTCCGCTTCGCCGAGCGCATGTCCCGGCTGGGCACGGAGTCGGCCTTCGAAACCCTTGCCCGCGCCCAGCGCCTCGAGGCGACGGGCAGGAGCGTCGTCCACCTGGAGATCGGCGAGCCGGACTTCGCCACCCCGGAGAACATCACGGACGCGGCGATCCGGGCGATCAGGGAGGGGGCCACCCACTACACGGCGGCCAGCGGCATCCCCGAGGTGCGGGCATCCGCCGCCCGGTACGTCACCCGGCGCACCGGGGTGGAGACGCACGCCGCACAGATCGTGCTCGTCCCGGGCAGCAAGCACATCCTCCATTTCCTCCTGCTCTGCCTGGTCGAGCCCGGGGACGAGGTCATCCTCCCCGACCCGGGATACCCCATCTACCCATCGCTGGTCTCCTTCGTCGGCGCCAAGCCGGTGTCGCTGCCCATCCGCGAGCAGAACGGGTTCCGGGTCGACGTCGCCGAGCTGCGCTCGCTGGTGACGGACCGGACGCGGCTGATCATCGTCAACAGCCCCGCCAATCCCACCGGCGGGGTCCTCACCGCCTCCGACTGCGAGGCGATCGCGGAGCTGGCCATCGAGCGCGACCTCGTCGTGCTCAGCGACGAGATCTACTCCCGGCTCATCTACGAGGGGACGCACGCCTCCCCCTACCAGGTGCCGGGCATGGCCGATCGCTGTGTGGTCATGGACGGCCTCTCCAAGGCCTGGGCCATGTGCGGGTGGCGGCTCGGCTTCGGGGTCATGCCCGTCGAGCTCGCCGAGCGCATGGACACGCTGATGATCAACACGTCGTCGTGCGCCGCCGCCTTCACCCAGTGGGCGGCCGTCGAGGCCTTCGAGGGAGCGGCGTCGGACGCCTCGGTATCGGCCATGCTGGGGGAGTTCGCGGAGCGGCGCGATGTCATCGTCGAGGGCCTCAACGCCATCCCCGGCGTGCGCTGCGCCCGGCCGCTGGGCGCCTTCTACGTCTTCCCCAACATCGAGGGCACGGGCTGGGGCGAGGCGGCGCTTGCCAGCGCCCTGCTCGACGATGCGGGAGTGGCCGTCCTCTCCGGCACCGCCTTCGGCGCTCACGGCAGGGGCCACCTGCGGCTCAGCTACGCCAACAGCATCCCCAACCTGGAGCTGGCCATCGCGCGGATCCGCGACTTCCTCGCCGAGGCGGTGCCGCGCTGAGCCCTCGGCCTGACCGCGGCGTTCCGGCGGAGTCGTCCGCCCCGTCACCCCGCTGCCCGCCGGCCTCCGGGACGGCGTCGTGACCGCACCAGCCCGGGCCGGCGTGCGCCCCGGCCTCGACGAGGTGCGGCGGCTGGCCCAGGATCACGACCTGGTCGCCATGGTGCTGACCATCCCGGCGGGAGCCGTCACCGGGCCCCGCCTGCTGGCGGCGGTGGGGGACCGCCCCGGCGCCTTCCTCTTCGAGTCGGCCACCGGCGAGGGGGAGTTCGCCCGCTTCACCTTCGCCGGCATGGCCGGGCCGGAGCGGTTCCGCGTCCGCCGCGGCCGGCTCACCCGCCTCGGCGAGGGGGAGCCCGCCGCCCCCGTGCCCTGCGCCGATCCGCTTGCCGCCCTCGAGCAGTTCACGGCGGGGCCCCGGGTCGCCCTTCCCAGCGACCTCGACGTCCCCTTCACCGGCGGCTCGGTCGGCTACCTCGCCTACGAGGCGGTGAGCAGCTTCGAGCGCATCCCGCGACCCGAGGGGGACCCGCTCGACCTCCCCGACGCCTGGTGGGGGCGCTGCCGCTCGTGCAGCATCCTCGACCGCCAGAACCGCGTCGTCCACCTCGTCACCCACATCGCCACCGATGGCGACCTCGAGGCGGCCCATGCCGGCGGGACCAGGCGGTTGGAGGCGATGGCGCGCGACCTCGCCGAGGCGGTGGCACCGCCCGTGGCCATCCCGGCGGACTCCGCCCCCGCTCTGGCGGACGCCGCCGCCAACCTGAGCCGGCCGGCCTTCATCGAGGCGGTCCACCGCTGCCTCGACTACATCGCCGCCGGTGACATCTTCCAGGTGCAGGTGTCGCGGCGTTTCAGCCTCGACTTCGACGTCTCGCCGCTCGTCCTCTATGCGGCGCTCCGGGAGATCAACCCCAGCCCCTACCTCTTCTACCTGCGCACCGACGACTGCGCCCTGGTCGGCACCAGCCCGGAGATGCTGGTGCGCGTCGCCGAGGACGGGCGGGTCGACTATCACCCCATCGCCGGCACGCGGCGCCGCGGGCGCACCGCCGACGACGACGCGGCCATGGAGCGGGAGCTGCGCGAGAGCGCCAAGGAGCAGGCCGAGCACCTCATGCTCGTCGACCTCGGCCGCAACGACGTCGGCCGCGTCTGCGAGATCGGCAGCGTCGAGGTGCACGACTACGCGGCGGTGCGCCGCTACGCCAACGTCATGCACCTGGAGACGTCGATCCAGGGCCGGCTCCGCGCCGGGCTCACCGCCGTCGACGCGCTGCGCGCCTGCTTCCCGGCGGGCACGGTCACCGGCGCCCCCAAGGTGCGGGCCATGGAGATCATCGCCGAGCTGGAACCGGAGGTGCGCGGCGTCTACGGGGGCGCCGTCGGCTACCTGGACTTCCGGGGCAGCCTGGACACCGCCATCGCCCTGCGCACCGCGCTGGTACGCGGCGGTCGCCTCCACCTGCAGGCCGCCGCCGGCATCGTCGCCGACTCCGACCCTGCCGAGGAGGCGCTGGAGATCGACAACAAGCTGCGCGCCCTGGTGCGCGCCGCCGACGCGGTGCACCGGGCGGGGGAGGGGAGGCCGTGAACGAGGAGTTCCAGCTCCCCGACCGCGATCTCTCGGATTCGGTCCTGGTTGTCGACAACTACGACTCCTTCACCTTCAACCTGGTGCAGTTCCTCGGCGAGCTGGGGGCGGCCTGCGTGGTGGTGCGCAACGACACTGCGTCGGTGGCGGCCATCGGCGAGCGCGCGCCGGCCGCGGTCATCATCTCCCCGGGCCCGAAGACCCCCGCCGACGCCGGCATCTGCGTCGAGCTGATCCGCCGGCTGGGGGCCGGCATCCCCATCCTCGGCGTCTGCCTGGGGCATCAGGCCATCGGCGAGGCGTACGGTGGCCTGGTGACGCGGGCGCCCCGGCTCATGCACGGCAAGCGCAGCCTGGTGCGCCACGACGGGGCCGGCCTCTTCGAGGGGGTCCCGAACCCCTTCGAGGCGACCCGTTACCACTCCCTCATCGTCGCCGACGACGGGCTGCCGGACAGCCTGGAGGTGACGGCGAGGACCGAGGACGCCGAGGCGGTGATCATGGCCCTGCGCCACCGCGAGCACCCGGTCAGCGGCGTGCAGTTCCACCCCGAGTCCATCGGCACGGCACCCGGGCGTCGCATCCTCGCCAACTTCCTGGCGACGACCCGCGCGCCGCTGCAGGTGAGCCGGTGACCGCCTCCCGGGACGCCGCCTCGGCCGCTCGGCTCGGAGCGCTCGCCCCCATCGTGGCGCGCAAGCGGGAGGAGGTCGAGGCCATCAACTGCGGCCGCGGCGCCATCTGGGCCAAGGCCGAGGGCATGCCCCGGGCCCGTGACCTGGCGGCGCTGCGCGGCGGCCGCGTCGTCGCCGAGCTGAAGCGGCGCTCGCCCAGTGGCGGGGTGCTCCGGCCCGACCTGGACGTCGCCGCCGTCGCCGCCGCCTACGCCGCGGCGGGCGCGGCGGCCATCTCCGTGCTCACCGACCGGGTCGACTTCGGGGGCGCCCCCGGCGACCTCGAGGCGGTGCGCGCCGCCGTCGGCATCCCCGTGCTGCGCAAGGACTTCACCGTGGACCCGGTGCAGGTGGCCGAGTCCCGGGTGCTGGGCGCCGACTGGGTGCTGCTCATCGTCGCCGTGCTGGGCGGCGGGCTCGAGGATTGCCTCGAGGCGGTGGGGCGGGCCGGCTCGCACGCCGTCGTCGAGGTCCACGACGAGAGCGAGATGGAGCGGGCGGTGGCCGCCGGCGCCGAGTGCGTCGGCATCAACAATCGGGACCTGCGCAGCCTGCGCACCGATCTCTCCACCTTCTCCAGGCTGCGGCGGCGGCTCCCCGACGGGCTCGTCTGCGTCGCCGAGTCCGGGGTGCGCTCCACCGACGACGTGCGCCGCCTGGTGGGGGAGGGGGCCGACGCCGTGCTGGTCGGCGAGGCGCTGATGCGCCATGCGGATCCGGGCGCGCTGTGCGCCGAGTTCGTCGCCGCCGCGGCGGCGGAGGGGGCGGGTCGGTGACCTCCCTGACGGCCGGCCCAGCGGCGGTGACGCGGTGATCGTCAAGGTCTGCGGCGTGCGCACGCCCGAGATCGCCGAGTGCGCCCTCGACGCGGGGGCGGACTGGCTCGGCATCGTCTTCGACCCGCGCAGCCCGCGCCACGCCGGAGACGCCGAGGCGGAGCGCGTCGTGGCCGCCTGCGGCGGGCGGGCCGACATCGTCGGCGTCCTCGTCGAGCCGCCGCCGGCCCTCTGCGACGAGCTGGCCCGCCGCCACCGCCTCGCCGCCGTCCAGGTCCACGGCCGGGTCGCCCCGGGATTCGCCGCCGAGGTCGACGTCGCCGTCATCCGGGCGGTCAACGCGGCCGGCCGCGACGAGGCCCTCCTCCTGGAGTGGTGGCCGGACTGCCTCGTCCTCCTCGACAGCGCGCCGTCCGCTCGCGGTGGCCTGCCCGGCGGCACCGGGCTGCGCGTCGACCTCGACACCGCCGCCGAGGTGGCGCGCCACCGTCCCATCGTGCTCGCCGGGGGCCTCGACCCCGACAACGTCGCCGAGGCCATCGCCCGCGTCCGCCCCCTCGGCGTCGACGCCAGCAGCGGCCTGGAGAGCGCCCCCGGCGTCAAGGACCCGGGCCGGGTCCGCGACTTCGTCGTCGCCGCCCGGCGGGCCTTCGCCGGGATCGGCGCGCCGGAGGCGGCGGGGTGACCGCCGGGCGCTTCGGCGTCTACGGCGGCGCCTACGTCCCCGAGACCCTGGTCCCCGCCCTGGAGGAGCTCGAGGCGGCCATGACCGAGGCGCTCGCCGATCCCGGATTCACCGACGAGGTGGACCTCTGGCTCCGCGACTTCGGCGGCCGGCCCACCCCCATCTGCCTGGCGCGACGGATCACCGCCGAGGCGGGCGGTGCCGAGATCTGGCTGAAGCGCGAGGACCTCCTCCACACCGGCGCCCACAAGCTGAACAACGCGCTCGGCCAGGTGCTGCTCGCCCGCCGCATGGGCAAGACGCGGATCATCGCCGAGACCGGGGCCGGCCAGCACGGCGTCGCCACCGCCACGGCGTGCGCCTGCTTCGGCCTGGAGTGCGTCGTCTACATGGGCCGCGAGGACATGCGCCGCCAGGCGGTCAACGTCTACCGCATGAACCTGCTCGGCGCCGAGGTGCGGCCCGTCGACAGCGGCTCGCGCACCCTCAAGGACGCCACCAACGAGGCCATCCGGGATTGGGTCACCAATGTCGAGAACACGCACTACGTGATCGGCTCGGTGGTGGGCCCGCATCCCTATCCCACCCTGGTCAGGCTGCTGCAGCGGCGCATCGGCGACGAGGCGCGGGAGGAGGCGCTGCGGCGCTGGGGGGAGCTGCCCGACTGCGTCGTCGCCTGCGTCGGCGGGGGCAGCAACGCCATCGGCATGTTCACCGCCTTCATCGGGGACGAGGGGGTCGAGCTTCTCGGCGTCGAGGCGGCGGGGCGCGGACTGGGGACCGGCGAGCACGCCGCCTCGCTGGCGGCGGGGCGGCCCGGCGTCCTCCACGGCGCCTACAGCTACCTGCTGCAGGACGCCGACGGCCAGGTGCGGGAGACCCACTCGGTGTCGGCCGGGCTGGACTACCCGGGGGTCGGTCCCGAGCACTCCGCGCTGCGCGACGCCGAGCGCGCCACCTACGTCTCCTGCACCGACCGGGAGGCGCTGGCCGCCTTCCACCGCCTCTGCCGGCTGGAGGGCATCATCCCGGCGCTGGAGTCGTCCCACGCGCTGGCCGCCGCCGAGGTGAGGGCGCGTGAGCTGGGTCCCGGGCACCGGGTCCTCGTGTGCCTGAGCGGCCGCGGTGACAAGGACATCGACACGGTGCGCGCCATCGCCGAGGCGAACCCGCCCCGATGAGCGGCGAGGCCCGTCCGGGGCGCTTCGAGGCCGCGTTCGCCGCCCGGCGTCCGGGCGCCCCGCCGGGGGTCATCCCCTACCTCACCGCCGGCTTCCCCGCCCTCGGCGACACGCCGGGGCTGCTCCTCGCCTGCCAGCGCGCCGGCAGCCTGGCGGTCGAGGTGGGCATCCCCTTCAGCGACCCCCTGGCCGACGGCCCCACCATCCAGCGCACCGGGTGGCGCGCCCTGGAGCAGGGGATGACGGCGGCGACGGCGATCCGCCAGGTCGCCGCGGCCCGCGCCGCGGGCCTGACCCTCCCGGTGGCGGTGATGACCTACATCAACCCGGTGCTGGCCTTCGGGGCAGAGGCCTTCGCGGCGGCCTGCGCCGCGGCCGGGGTGGACGGCGTCATCGTCCCCGACCTTCCGGCCGACGAGGCCGCCGGCCTCGCCGGCACGCTGGGGCGTCACGGGCTGGCCCACGTCCCGCTGGTGGCCCCGACCACGCCCACGTCGCGGCTTCAGCGGGTCGCCGCCACGGCGGCGGGCTTCGTCTACTGCGTCAGCGTCACCGGCACGACCGGGGCCCGCGACCGGATCGGACCAGCGGCCCTCGACCTGCTGGATCGGGTCCGCTCGGTGAGCCCGCTGCCGCGCGCCCTGGGCTTCGGCATCTCCCGGCTCGAGCACGTGCGCAGCCTCACCGGGCACTGCGAGGCGGTGGTGGTGGGCTCGGCCCTGCTCGAGGCCGTCGGGGCGGCCGAGGGGGACCCCGGCGCGGCGGCGGAGGCCTTCGTCCGCGGTCTCGGCGCGGCCGGATGAGCGCTCCACTGCGGCTGGCGCCGGTCTCCCGGGTGGAGGGTGAGGTCCGCGTCCCCGGCGACAAGAGCATCAGCCATCGGGCGCTGTTGCTCGGCGCCCTCGGTGCCGGCCGCACCTTCCTGGGCGGGCTGGCGCCCGGCCAGGACGTCGCCCACACCGCCCTCTGCCTGCGGGCCTGCGGCGCCGACGTCCGCGTCTTCGACGACGCCCGCGCCACCGTCCAGGCGGGAAGGGGAGGGACGCTGCACCCCCCCGAGGCACCGCTGGACTGCGGCAACTCCGGCAGCACAATGCGGATGCTGGCCGGGGTCATCGCCGGCCACCCCATGACCGCGGTGATGGACGGCGACGCCTCGCTGCGCGGGCGTCCCATGCGGCGCATCGCCGAGCCCCTGCGGCGCATGGGGGCGGGTGTCGAGCTGAGCCCGGAGGGCACGGCGCCGCTCACCGTCGTGGGCCGGCGGCCGCTCACCCCCATCACCTTCGAGATGGCGGTGGCCAGCGCCCAGGTCAAATCTGCGGTGCTGCTGGCGGGGATCTTCGCCGAGGGGCCCACCACCGTCGTGGAGGCGGCGAGGACCCGTGACCACACCGAGCGGCTGCTCTCTCTCTGCGGCATCGTCTGCGACCGCGCCGCGGACCGGGTCACCGTCCATCCCGGGGAGCCGCAGCCCTTCGGGCTCCTCGTCCCCGGAGACGTCAGCTCCGCCGCCTTCTTCCTCTGCCTGGCGGCCGCCCGCCCAGGCTGGGGGGTGCGCTGCCCGGGGATCGGCCTCAACCCGGGGAGGGACGGCGTCGTCGAGGTCCTGCGGGCCATGGGCGCCGCCGTCTTGGTCGAGCCCGGCGAAGCGGCGGGGGGCGTCGAGCCGGTGGGCGACGTCAGCGTCCGCGGCGGTCCCCTCCGCGGGGTGCGCATCGGCGGGGCGCTGATCCCGCGGCTCATCGACGAGCTCCCCGTCATCGCCGTCGTCGCCACCCAGGCGGAGGGCACGACGGAGATCCGCGACGCCGCCGAGCTGCGGGCCAAGGAGTCCGACCGCATCGCGCGGCTCGCCGCCGGCCTGCGCGCCATGGGGGCGGTCTGCGAGGAGCTCCCCGACGGCCTGGTGGTCGAGGGGCCGGTGCGGCTGCGGTCCGCCGCGGTGGACGCCGCGGGGGATCACCGCCTGGCGATGGCCTTCGCCGTCGCCGCCTGCCTGGCGGGCGCCCCGGGCGACACCGTCATCACCGGGGCGGAGGCGGTGGCCGTCTCCTACCCCCGCTTCTTCGAGGACCTGGCCTCGATCTCCCGGCAGGACGGCTGAGCCGGGCCCTCCGCCGGCGTGGGATCAGTCGGGCGGGTCTCCGTTGACGATGCGCAGGTCGAACCAGGCGAGCGGGCGCACGTGGGCGAAGTAGTGGAGCTCCGCCGCCTCCCAGCGCGCGTTCCACTCATCGACGCGGCCGGCGCCTGGACGCATACCGACAGGGCGACCAGGTCGGCCAGCTCCGGCCGAGCCGAGTAGATCCCGGCGAGGATGACGACAGGGGCGGGCTCCCGGACCGTCCGGCGCTCCGCCAGGCCGCTGCGGGTCGGCCAGTCGAAGGGCCGCCAGGACGCCACCCTGCCGGCGAGCAGGGGCTCGAGGGCCTGGCGGCGGAGGCGGCGCCAGTCGAAGCTGCGCTGCGCGTTCTCGGCTGGGGAACGGGACTCCCACGCCTGCGCCGGGTCGCCGGCGGAGAAGTCGTCCCCGTCGACGACCACGCCGGCGACGGCGGTCGCGACCTCGCTGGCGAGGCGGGCCTTCCCGGCACCGCTCTGCCCGTCGACGGCCACTAGCAGCGGGGCGCCAAGCTCGGCGAGAAGGTGCCGGATGCGGGCAACGACGGGCTCCGCCTGGGACGGCGGGAATGCGGCCATGCCGGCTCGGCCCACCCTCATCTCAGCAGCCGGGACATCCGGCGGTCGGCGTAGACGCGGCCGCCGGTCTGGCAGCTGGGGCAGTACTGGAACGACCGGGACGCCAGCGACACCTCGCGCACCGTGTCGCCGCAGTCGGGGCAGGGCTGCCCGGTCCGCCCGTGGACCGCCATCGCCATCCGCTTGCCGTCCTTCAACTCCTCGATGTCGAGGGCCCTGGCCCGCTCCAGCGCGGAGCCGAGGGTGTCGTGCAGGGCCCTCCAGAGGCGGGCCAGCGCCTCCGCGTCGAGGCGGTCGGCACGGGCGAAGGGGGAGAGGCGGGCGGCGTGGAGGATCTCGTCCGAGTACGCGTTGCCCACCCCGGCGACGACGGCCTGGTCGGCCAGCGCGGTCTTCAGCGTGGCCGCCCTGCCGGAGAGCAGCCCAGCCAGCCGCTCCGGGCCCAGGCCGGGGTCCAGCGCGTCCACCCCCAGCCGCCGCAGCCCGGGGATGTCCAGCGGGTCGCGGACGATGTGGATGGCGAGCCGCTTCTCCGTTCCCTGCTCGGTGATGTCGAGGGCGGCACCCCCGTCCATCTGGAGGCGCGCCGACAGGGGCCCGCGCAGGGCCAGGCGCTTCTCGGCGACGGCATCCCGCCAGTGGATCCAGCCCGCCCGGCTGAGGTGGACGACGAGGTGGAGCTCCGCGCCCTCGCCGGCGGGCCCGCCGCCCATCGCGATGTCGAGGAACTTGCCGCGCCGGCCCACGCCGGACACCGCCAGGCCCTCCAGGGCGGCCGGCGGCGGGTCGTACGTCTTGAGCGCCGAGATCGAGGCGAGAGAGAGCCTCGCCACCCGCCGGCCGGCCAGACGGCGGTCGAGGCTCTCGGTCAGGGACTGGACCTCGGGGAGCTCCGGCACACGCTCATGGTCGGGGATGGAACAATCGCGGCGCACGGTTGGCGCACGGACGGAGGGCGCATGGGCAGGCTGGAACGACCCGGGAAGATCGTCTGCGTGGCCCGGAACTACCGGGAGCACGCCGACGAGCTCGGCCACACCGTCACCGAGAGCCTCCTCCTCTTCCTCAAACCACCCTCCAGCGTGATCGGGGACGGCGAGGCCATCGTGCTTCCCCGGCTCCCCGCCCACCTCTCCCGCATCGACTACGAGGGGGAGCTGGTCGCCGTCATCGGCCGCCTGCTGCGCCACGCCACCCCGGAGGACGCCCTCGCCGCGGTGCGGGGCTACACCTGCGGCAACGACGTCACCGCTCGCGACCTCCAGGTCACCGAGGAGCTGTGGACGAGGGCCAAGGGCTTCGACACCTTCTGCGCCCTCGGCCCTGAGATCGTGCCCGCGGACGCCTCGGACCTGGCCATCGCCACCCGGGTCAACGGCGAGACCGTCCAGCGGGGGCGGACGTCGCAGATGATGGTTCCCGTGGCAGAGCTCCTCGCCTTCATCAGCGAGTGCATGACGCTGGAGCCCGGCGACGCGGTCTTCACCGGCACCCCGGCCGGCGTCGGCCCGCTGCACGACGGCGATGTCGTGGAGGTCGAGATCGAGGGCATCGGTGTCCTCCGCAATCCCGTCCGGGCCGAGCAGTGAAGGCGACCGCCCCGCACCGCACGGCGCACGCCGCGGATCAGTACAACCAGGAACGCGTCCTCTGCGTCCCCCGCACCGTGATCTTCCCCGACGGCGCCTGGCACGGCCTGGTCACCAAGGGGCTGGGGCGGGTGCTGCGCACCATCCGCGCCGCCGGCGAGTACCGGCCGCGCCACCTGGTGGAGGAGGACCCGGAACAGCAGCAGGTCATCCCCTACTGCATCGTCAGCGACCCGGCCGACGACACCTACCTGCTGACCCGCCGGCTCCACCGATCCAGCGAGCACCGCCTCCACGACCTGTACTCGCTCGGCGTGGGCGGCCACATCAACCCGGGCGACGGCGAGCGCGAGGACCCCGTCGTCGGGGGCCTGCGCCGGGAGTGGGCCGAGGAGATCATCTGCCCCGTCACGGCGACGGCGCGCCTGGTGGCGGCCATCAACGACGACTCGACGGCGGTCGCCTCGGTGCACCTGGGCCTGGTGTTCCTCGTCGAGCCGGCCGAGGGGGACGTCGCCATCCGCGAGACGGAGAAGCTCGCCGGGGAGACGATGAGCCTGGAGGCGATGCGGAGCCTCTACCTCAGCATGGAGACGTGGTCCCAGCTCTGCTACGACGACCTGGTGGCCGGCGCGCCCGCCCGCGCGGAGCGCAGCCCGCTGGTCGTCGAGCTGCCGCCGGCGCCCTGAGGTGGCGGCCGGGGAGAGGGATCCGGGGCAGGGGGGGCGGCGGGGGAAACTGCCCGATGAGGTCGCCGCCAACCTGAGGAACTGGGAGGCGCGCGTGGCCACCCACGCCGCCTCGGCCTTCTACGACCTCGACGGCTTGGTGCGCACGCGCCGGCCGCGCCTGGACTCCATCGCCCTCGCCGAGGTCGGAGCCGTCGCCGGCAAGGACCTGCTCCACCTCCAGTGCCACATCGGCACCGACACCCTCTCCTGGGCGCTGCTCGGCGCCAGGGTGACCGGCGTGGACTTCTCCCCCGGGGCCCTGCGGGTGGGCGCCGAGCTGGCCGGACGGCTGGGGGTCGAGGCCACCTTCGTGGAGTCCGACATCGTCTCGCTCGACCTCGGCCGGCGATTCGACGTCGTCTTCGCCTCCCACGGGGCGCTGCCCTGGGTGTCCGACATGGGCCGGTGGGTCGAGGCGGCGGCGCGCCACCTGCGACCGGGCGGCTTCCTCTATGTCGAAGACGACCATCCGGTGGCCCAGGTCTTCGATGCCGACGATCGCGACCTCACCGGGCTGCGCATCCACCCCGACCACCCCTACTTCCGGGCAGGGCCGTGGCGGGAGGAGTGGCCCGGCACCTACGCCGATCCCGAGGCGGTGCTTCCCGACCCGGTCAGCTATCAGTGGATGCACCCTCTCGGCGAGATCGTCCAGGCGGTGCTGGACAGCGGCCTGCGGCTGGAGTTCCTCCACGAGTTCCCGATGGAGCACTGGCAGCGCTTCCCCTTCATGACCAGGGACGGCGAGTGGTGGCGGATCGAGGGGGATCCCATCCCCCTCCTCTTCTCCCTGCGCGCGCGGCTGGACTGATCCCGGCCGGGGGACCGGCCGCCCCCCGCCCGTGCCCCGGGCCTCCGTATACTCGGCGCCATGGCTGTCAACGTTCGCGTTCCCGGTCCGCTGCGCCGGCTCACCGCCGGCAGTGCCCACGTCGAGGTCGAGGGGGCCACCGTCGGTGCGGCCCTGGCCGATCTCGAGGCGAAGTACCCCGGCTTCCACGAACGCCTCTATGACGCGAGCGGCGGCCTCCGGCAGTTCATCAACGTCTACGTCAACGACTCCGACATCCGCTTCGGTGCAGGCCTGGAGACCCAGGTCGCGGCCAACGACGACATCTCCATCATCCCCGCCGTCGCCGGGGGCTGACCCGGCGGTCCGGCTGCGCCGCGGGCTGGGAGACGGCCCGCCACTCGCGTAGGCTTCGCATCGACATGCTTGCCGCCGCCACCGCGGACACGGCCGCGACCGTCCCCGACGACCCCTTCGCCCTCGTGCCGCGCGGCGCAGTGGTCGCCGTGGCCATGTCGGGCGGGGTCGACTCCAGCGTGGCCGCCGCCCGCTGTGCCGCCAGGGGGCTCGACGTCGTGGGCATCACGCTGGCGATGTGGCCGACCTCGCGCGAGCAGGCGCGCGACCGCGGCTGCTGCTCCATCGACGCTGTGGAGGACGCGCGGCGGGTCGCCAACCGGCTCGGCATCCGACATTTCACCTGGAACCTCGAGACCGAGTTCCGCGCCGAGGTGATCGCCGACTTCGAGGACGCCTACGCCGGCGGGCGCACCCCCAACCCCTGCGTGCGGTGCAACGAGCGCATCAAGTTCGGGCTGCTCCTGGAGCGGGCGCGGGCGATCGGGGCGACCCACGTCGCCACCGGCCACTACGCCCGGGTGGGCCGCCGGGGCGGCACCCTGACGCTCCACCGCAGCCGCGACCCCCGCAAGGACCAGGCGTACGCGCTCCACCGGCTCGACCAGGCCCAGCTGGCCGCCGCGGTCTTTCCCCTCGGGTCGGTGGAGAGCAAGGCCGCCGTCCGCGAGGAGGCGTCGGCGCTGGGCCTGCTCACCGCCTCCAAGCCGGACTCCCAGGAGCTGTGCTTTGTGGACGGAGACCTCGCCAGTGAGCTGGGCCGGCGTCTCGCCGGCCGCTTCCGCCCAGGGCCGATCGTGGACCTGACGGGTAGGCGGATCGGAGAGCATCGCGGCCTTCCCTTCTACACGGTGGGGCAGAGGAGCCGGCTCGGCCTCCGCCCCGACCGTCCGGACGCGGCGCCGCAGTACGTCATGGCCATGGACACGGCGGAGAACCGCCTGGTGGTCGGGCCCGCGGAGGCGCTCGGCCGCCGCTCCGTCCGGGCCGGCGACTGCCGCTGGGTGGGCGGCGCGGCACCCTCCCCCGGGGAGGAGTGCGAGGCGCAGCTGCGCTCCCACGGCGAGGCCCACCCGGCGCGGGTGGCAGCCGCCCTGCCGGCCGCCGTGGAGCTCGCCTTCCCCACTCCGGTCAGCCATGTCTCGGCGGGCCAGGCGCTCGTCCTCTACAGGGGGGACGAGGTCCTCGGCGGCGGCGTCGTGGAGGCGGCCGCCTGATGGGCGCCAGTCCCAGCGTCGCCCAGATCCTCCTCGCCAGCGTCACCGTGATGGCCGGATGCTCGATGGCCGCCTTCTCCTTCTGGTACGCGGTCCGCCATCGGAACTGGCTGCTGCACATCGTCGGCGCCGGGGGGGTGCTCTTCGTCGCCGGCCTGGTCGGCGAGCGGGTCCCGGTGGCCGGGACGGGCCGCCCGGGCACCGTCTGGGACCTCTCCATCAACGTCCCCGTCCTCTCCGTCACCGTCGACCAGGTCACCGTGGCGGGCGTCGTCCTCATCCTCCTGGGTCTCAGCCTCGTCCTCTTCCTGGAGCGCGTCGTGCCCGAGGAGAAGCGGTACCGGCCCTCCCCGCAGCGCCCGCTGGACGAGGACGACACCGTCTGAGAGCCCGGTTCCACGGGACACCCGGGCCCGCCGACTACAATCTCGCGCGATGTCCGGGTTCGGCGCCGATCTCTCCCCCTGTCACTCCCGCGTCTTCCCGTCTGCCATCTGATGGGTGCTGCCGGCTTCTACGTCTGCGCGGCCCTCGTCGTCCTGAGCTGCGCCGCCGCAGTCCTGCTGCGCGACCCCCGGCAGGCGGTGGCGGCCGCGGCGGCCGTGGCCGTCTCGATCGGCCTCCTCCTCGTGGTCGGCGGGGCCGTCCTCCTCGGCTTCCTCGAACTGCTCCTGCTGCTGGCGAGCCTTGGTGCCGTGGTGCTGGTGGCACGCCGCGGCGGCTATGGCGCGGCCCTCACGGCGCCGCCGCTGCGCGGCTGGATCTATGCCGCCGCGGTCGCCGTGCTGGCGCTGGTGGTGCTCGACGGCACCGCGCTCGCCAGTGGCGGCTGGCACGTCGCCGGAACCAAGGCCAACCTGCACGGGGTCCTCGGCCACCAGGCACCGCTGACGGCGGGGCTGCTCGTCGTCGTCGGCATCGCCGCCGTCCTCATGGCCCTGGTGGTGGGCCGGACCAGCGCCGACGAGGAGGAGCACGACCGCCGCCGGCGGGCCCGCCACGAGCGCGAGGAGAGGATGCGCCGCCGCCGCGAGGACCGCGACGCCGCACGCCGGCAGCGGTCGGCGACTCGCCCCGGGGGGCAGGCATGAACGTCGGTCCCGGTCCCGTCGCCGTGCTCAGCGGCATCGTCTTCGCCATCGGGGTCTTCGGCCTGCTGATCCGGCGCGACGCCTTCGGCCTGCTCGTCAGCCTGGCCATCCTCCTGCTGGCGCCGGCCATCGCCTTCGCCGGTTTCACCCTGACCGGCGGCGGCAGCGGAGGCCCGCCCCAGGGAGAGGTCGTCGCCCTGGTCGTGGTCGTCGTCTGCGCCGGCCAGTCGCTGCTGGGCGCCGCCGTGGTCGCGCTGGTCCGGCGGCGGCAGGAGAGCCTCGACGTGGACGAGTACGGCGAGGTCGAGATCTAGCCGATGTACCTCGCCTTCTGGGCCGTCCTCCTGCTCCCCATCCTCGGCGCCGCCTTCTCGTTCGTGGCCGAGACGCCCCGCCGCGCCGCCCACGTGACGCTCACCTTCCTGGGCGCCGCCCTCCTGCTCGGGCTCATCGTCCTCGGCTACCGCATCGCCCACTTCACGAGCAGTGCCAAACCCTTCATCTCGGTGCTGACCTTCGTCAGCGTGCGTCCCGACACCAGCGAGCTGACCTTCCCCACCGACTTCCATCCGCAGTTCGGCCTGGTCATGGACAACCTCAGCACCGCCTTCGTGGTTCTCACCACCTTCCTCTTCATCGCGGTGCAGGGGCTGGGCACGGCCATGCTCAAGGGCGACGCCGGGTACCGCCGCTTCTTCTGGGTCACCTCGCTGCTGGCGGCGGCGATGATCGCCGTCATCGACAGCCCCAGCCTGTTCCAGACGTGGCTGGCGATGGGCGTGGTCAGCGCCCTCACGCTGGTGCTCGCCCTCCATTGGTGGCACCGTGACGGGTCGGGGCCGCCGGCCCGCCGCGCCTTCGTCACCCTCCTCGGCGCCGACATCACGCTGCTCGTCGGCCTGGTCCTGACCATCGCCAAGTTGGGCGCCTATCTCGGCTTCGAGCCGCTCATCCCCAACCAGACCTACAACGATCCCTTCGACTTCACCCTGCTGGGCAACGCGTGGACCGCCGGCGCCCAGGGCGCCATCGTGAACGTCGGGGCGCGCACGCTGATCATCCTGGCGGTGCTCGTCATCGTGCCCGCGCTGGTGCACAGTGCCCAGGCGCCGTTCACCCGGTGGCTCACCGGGCTGCGCGAGGCGCCCCTCCCGGTGCTCGCCGCGCTGTCGTTGACGCTGCTCTCCGGCCTGTTCCTCCTCGCCAGGGCGTACACCCTCCTGCTGGTCTCCCCGCAGGTCCTCACGGTCCTCGCCGTGGTCGGCGCCGCCTCGGCCGTGGGGCTCGGCGCCGCCTGTCTGGTGTCCACCGACATCTATCGCATCGCGCTGCTCGCCGCCGCCGCGCAGGTGTCCCTCGCCGTCGCCGCCCTCGGCGCGGGCGGCTACAGCGACGCCATGCTCATCGCCTTCGTCAGCCTCCCCCTCAGCCTGCTGCTGCTGGTGGCCGCGGGCAGCCTGGCGCGCTCGTACCGCACCCGCGACATCCACCAGATGGGCGGTGCCTGGTCGCGGATGCGGCGCACCAGCCTCGCCCTCGGGATGTGGGCGCTGGGGGCGGGCGGGCTGGACCTGGTGGGTTACGACCTCCTCTCGACGCTCTTCCACAACAACTTCGCCGGCGGCGGCCGGATGCCCACCGGCGCCCGGGATGCCGCCGTCATCCTCGCCGTCGTCGCCCTGGCGCTGACCGCCCTCTCCGCCGCGCGCCTGCTGCTCACCGTCTGCCGCGGCGAGCCGGTGCGCCGGCGCGGCTTCGAGGTCGATCGCATCACCGAGGCGGCGCCCCGGCTTCGCCTGCTCCAGGCCGGTCTGGCCGCCGCCACCATCGTCGCCGTGCTCGCCGGCATCCCCGGCCTCCACAGCTTCGGCAGCGCGCGCGGTCGCGGGCACATCCCCGGCCTCACCTTCAGCCACTGGGTGTTCTACGGCGGCACCCGCCAGGTGCTGCCGGTGAGCGGAGCGGCGTTCCTCGTCGCGGCGGTGATCCTGGTGGCGGCGCTCGTGGCCGGCGTGCTGGTGTGGCGGCGCAAGGGCTCCGACCTCGGTGCACGCGCCTGGTCCGCGGTGCGCTCGCCGCTGGCGCCGGCGCTCGGCCTTGCTCTCAGCTTCGGCCTCCGCGTTGCGGCGGGGGTCGCCGACGGCATCACCGCCCTGGACGCGGGGCTGGTCGGGCCCTTCTACGATGCCCCGGCAGAGGGCATCGCGGACGCCGTCCTGCCCCTGGGCTCGATCCGGCAGCGCCGGCTGCGCCTGGGGCTGGCGGCGGTGCTCGTGGTGGTGCTGATCCTGGTCGGCGCCAGCGTTCTGGCCGCCACCGGCCACCTCCCGGTGCACACGACATGATCCTCTCGGCCCAGTTCCTCAGCTCCCTGGCGATGACGGCGATCCAGGCGCCCCAGTTCATCCTCGCGGCGGCGTCGACGACGGCGTCGGCGACGGCGTCGGCGACGGCGTCGGCCACCGCGTCCGCCTCCGCATCGGCGTCCGCGAGCGCGTCGGCCACGGCCACCCCGTCGCTGCCGGCGGTGGTGCCGGCCAGCCCCACCCCGACCGCGGTCCCCAGCAGCACCGCGGCCACAGCGACGGCGGTCAACTTCCCCACCATCCTGTTCAGCCTGCTCATCTGGGGGGCAGTGCTCTTCGCGGTGGTGATCGTGCTGCTGCCGGATCGGACACGCGAGCAGCGCACCCGCATCAAGGCCCTGGGGGTCGCCGGGGCCAGCGCCGCCCTCTTCTTCGCGCTGTGGGCGGTGGAGACGCAGGCCTCCAACGCCGCCATCGGCCTGGGCGGCCGGCCGGGCGGCGAGCTCATGGAGCAGCGCCGCTGGCTCGCCTCCTTCCCCATCTCGGCGAGCTACCATCTCGACGCCGACGGCCTCGCGCTGGGGCTGATCCTGCTCACCACCGTCGTCTTCTTCTGCGTCGCCATCGCGGTCTGGCGCAACGACCGCCACGTGAAACTGCTGAGCATCGCCCTGCTCACCCTGGAGACGGCCTTCCTCGGCGTGCTGTGCTCCTACGACTGGGTGCTGTTCCTCATCTTCTGGAGCCTTCCCATCGCACCCGTGTACCTGCTCATCCGCGCCTTCGGCGGGGGAGGTGAACGGTCGTCGCGTGTGGCCATGCGCTACGCGGTCACGGCGCTCGTGTCGACGGGACTGCTCGCGGTGGCCGCCCTGCTCATCGGCTTCGAGGACGGCACGCGCAGCTTCGACATGGGCCTGGCGCCGCTGACCCTGCCGGCAACGGTCAGCCATGTCGTCTTCTGGCTGTGCACCGGCGCCTTCCTCATCGCCATGGCGGTGGTGCCGCTGCACATCCCGCTGCTCGACCTGGAGGAGGACTCCAGCGGCGCGCTGAGCGCCGTCTTCGCGGCGCTGCTCCCCACCCTGGGCGCCTACGGGCTCCTCCACGTCAGCGTCGGCTTCTTCCCCGCCATCAGCCAGAGCTACTCGCTGCTCTTCGCCGTCCTCGCCGTCATCAGCGTCGCCTGGGCGGGCATCGCCGCGGTGCGGACCGATGATCTGCGGCGCCTCGTCGGCCACATCGGCACGGTGCAGATGGGCGCCGTGCTCCTCGCCGTGGCCGGCCACACCACGCTGGCCATCACCGGCGCCATCTTCCTGCTCGTCTCGCGCGGCCTCACCGTGTCCGTGCTCATGCTGGTCAGCTCGCTCATCCAGGAGCGGACCCGCCGGGTGCGCATCTCGCAGATCGCCGGCCTCGCCTGGCAGACGCCGCGCCTCGCCGCCTTCTGGCTGGGAGCGGCGCTGAGCGCCGCCGGGACGCCGCTTCTCTCCGGGTTCGTCGCCTATCTGCTCCTCTTCACCGGCGCGTTCCCGGCGCACCGGTGGTTCACCGTGCTCGTCCTGGTCGGCGTGCTGGTGACCCCCGTCGTGCTGCTCTGGGCGGCGCAGCGGATGTTCCTCGGCGCCTCTCGGGAGACCTTCAGCAAGGTCCGCGACGTGGGCCCCTTCGAGCTCACCTACCTGGTCGTGCTGCTCGCCGTCATCGTCCTGCTCGGGGTCCTCCCCGAGCACTTCGCCGACCTCTTCAACAACGGCGCCTCGTCCATCCTCTTCCCGGGGACCAGCGGCTGATGCCCCCCGTCAACGGACACGCCCTCGTCGCGACGCTGCTGCCGTCGGCTCTGCTGCTGCTCACCGCCGCGGCCATCGCCCTCCTCGGATGGCGGCGGCCGGCCCTGCCCGCCGGCTTCCACCGCTGGCTCGCCTGCATCGGCCTGCTGGGAGCGGCGGGTGGCGCCCTCATCACCCTGTCCGGGCTGACCAGGACCCAGGGCCTCGGCCTGGTCACCCTCCAGGGGGCGGTGGTGGCCGACCGATTCGCCGTCTACGCCGAGCTCCTGCTCTGCGCCGTCGGCCTGCTCGGGGTGCTCGGCGCGGGGACGGCGCAACCGCGGCTGCATCGCCGCGCCCCGGCCTTCCATGCGCTGGTCCTGACCGCCACGGCGGGCGGGACGATCATCGCCATCCAGTGGGAGATGGGGATGCTCCTGGCCGGCGCGGGGCTCCTCCTCCTCAGCCTCACCGGCATGGTCGCCCTGGAGAAGACCGTCCCAGCCGCCGGCGAGGCGGCGCTGAAGCAGCTGGCCGGAGCGGCCGTGGCGTTCGCCGTGCTCGCCTACGGCCTCGCCATCGTCTTCGGCGCCACCGGCACGACCGACCTGGAGGCGACTCGCGGCCTCCTCGTCCACGCCGCGGGCCTGGAGGGCCTGGGCCTGGCCATGACCCTGCTCGGCCTCTGCTACCTGGTGGGCGCGACGCCCCTGCACCTCTGGCTCCTCCAGGTCATCAGGGGCAGCTCGGGAGGCGTCGCCGCGGTGGTGGTCAGCCTGGGCACAACCGCCGGCGCCGTCGCCCTGGTCCGCGTCATGGTCAGCGGCTTCAGCGACACCCTGCGCCCGTGGGTGATCCTCGCCGCCGTGCTGGCGGCCATCGCCTGCCTCTACCCGGCCGTCATCGCCCTCGCCGTCACCGACGTCCGCCGGCTGATCGGGCTGGGCGTCAGCCTCCAGGGGGGTCTGCTGCTCACCGCCCTGCTCGGCACCGGCATCGGCGGCGACCACCGCCTGGCCGGCGGGGTCGTCGCCATCCTCTTCGGGTCGACCGTCTTCGCCCTCGCGTCGCTGGCAAGCCTGCAGGCGGTGGGTCTGCTCGAGGCGCAGGGGATCGGCACCACGAGCGAGGGACTTCGGGGGCTGTCCCGCAGGGCGCCGGGCACGGCGGCGCTGCTCTGCCTGGGCCTGGCGGGCCTCGCCGGGCTGCCGCCGCTGGCCGGCTTCATCGCCCGCGTGCTGGTGGCCGAGTCCGCCGTCGCCGGGGGCTTCGCCTGGGTCGCCGTGGCGAGCCTGGCCGCCTGGCTCCTCTACGCCATCCCCGTGCTTCGCTGCCTCGCCGCCCTGTTCGTCGAGGACGACGACGCGCCCGTCGCGGCGCCCGCCGGGTACCGGCTGGCGCGGTTCGTGGCCACCTGCTGCGCCGTGTCCGGCATCCTCGCCAGCGTCCTCGCCGGGCCCATGCTCTACGCGGCGCAGGGAGCGGCGCTCTCGCTGCACTGAGACGCCGTCCACCGGGGCCATGGGTGTCGTGGCAGACTGCGCAGGCTATGTCGCGCATCGCACGCCAGATCGCCGCCGCCGCCGCCGGCTACGTGGTCGGGTCCGTCCCCGTCGGCGTCCTCGTCGGCAGGCTGAGCGGCGGCATCGACGTCCGCGAGCACGGCAGCCACAGCATGGGGACGACCAACGTCCTGCGGACGGTGGGCCGGGGCCCGGCGGCGGCGACGCTGCTGCTCGACATCGCCAAGGGCGCCGCGGCGGCGAGGATCGGCGGGGTGGTCGGCGGCGGGCGTGGGGGCATGGCGGCGGCCGGTCTGGGCGCGGTCGTCGGGCACTCGTGGCCGCTCTTCGCCGGCTTCAAGGGGGGCAAGAGCTCGGCGGTGACCTTCGGCACTGTGGCGGTCGTGTCGCCGCCGGTTGCGGCGGCGTCCTTCGTCGGGGGCGTGAGCGCCCTGGCGGTCACCCGCCGCATGTCTCTGCTGTCGCTGGTCGGGGCCGGCTTCGCCGTCGCCACCGCCGCGGTCCTCGGCGTGCGCCGCCACGACGCCGCCACACCCGCCCTGGTCATCCCCGGGGTGGCGATCATCGTCTACCGCCACCGGGAGAACATCAACCGGCTGCTCCGCGGTGTCGAGCCCGAGGTCGACATGACGGGCCCCAGCGCCGCCGGGGCGGCCGCCTCTCACTGAGGCCGCGGCCGCCGGCCTGCGGCGCGCCCGCGGGTGCTCCGCTGGGGCCGGGGCGATCTGGCTACAATGCCCCTGGTCGCGCTAGACGGGGAGTTAGCGGTGCCCTGTACCCGCAATCCGCTGTAGCGGGGTCGAATTCCCCACCGAGGGGGTGCGTTCTCGGGTCAGCTCCGATCGCATCGGCGATGAGGGCCGGGTCCTGCGCAGCTCGGGCCCGTGAACCGCGTCAGGTCCGGAAGGAAGCAGCGCTAAGCGGTCACCCGGGGGTGCCGCAGCCAACCTGGCCTGAGCCGGTGGACCGGGTGAGCGCCGGGACGTGCCAACGACGTGGGGTGCGCGACTACCTGAAGACGCCCGATTCTGGGCAAGGAGGCGGCGGTGTGGCGCACGGGACGGGCCTTGACGCGGTTGCCCCACAGGATCCCTCGGAGGCCACGAACGGCAGCGAGCCCAATCCCGGTTGCAGGGGGGGAGGTGCCGAAGGTGCTCTGGGATTACTACCTGCACCTCGACAACCTCCTGGCAAGCCGCCTTTCCTACTTCATGCTGGCGCAATCGTTCTTGGTCATCGCGGCGGTCACCGGTACGGCTTCCACCGGCAGCAGCGTGAGGATTCACGTCGTCACCATGACGATCGAGGTCGTCGGCCTCGTCCTCACGGGGGCGATGTGGTACGTGTTCACCGACAGTGTTCGGTACATCAGGAGTCTGAGTTTGGAGGCACGCAGACACTCATCTCTCTTCGAGGATCTTGGCAAGCTGCACATCGACGATCGAAAGACGCGCTGGGTGTATCGCGCGCTCATGAAACACGCCCCCAATCAGGTGCTGACGACCGACCTGTCGGTGCTTCTGGCGGCGATGTGGGTGGTGCTGATCGTGGTCTCGATCGTGGTGCGTTGAGAGGAGACGTGATCGGCTCCTTGGTGAGCGACCCGGGCATCGGCAGGAGACAGACGAGGCCGTGCTCGATCCGCTGGATCGAGCGGACGCCCTCCTGGCAGGCGGGCTGGAGTCCGAGCGGCGCGCCCGCCGCAAGCCTCTCCACTGGATCGGTCGCGGCCTGCGCCGGCGGGGGAGCCGCGCAGCGGGCCGGATGCCCACCGCGGGAGCGACCCGGCCGCGAGTATCGTCGGGCGTTGTGACCGCTCTCTACCGGACGTACCGATCGGCGCGCCTGGACGAGCTCATCGGTCAGGAGCACATCGTCCGCACCCTGGGCAACGAGCTGCGCGCCGGGAACCTGGCCCACGCCTACCTCTTCGCCGGCATCCGCGGCACCGGCAAGACCTCGGCGGCGAGGATCATCGCCCGCGCCGTCAACTGCGCCGCCCCGGTGGACGGCGAGCCCTGCAACGCCTGCCCGGCCTGCCTGGAGGTCCTCGACGGCAGCGCCGTCGACGTCCTGGAGATCGACGCCGCCAGCAACCGCGGCATCGACGAGATGCGCGACCTGCGCGACAAGGTCCGCTACCTGCCGGCGCGGCTGCGCACCAAGGTCTACATCATCGACGAGGCGCACATGCTGACCTCGGAGGCATGGAACGCCTTCCTCAAGACGCTCGAGGAACCGCCGCCCCACGTCCTCTTCATCCTCTGCACGACCGAGCCGCACAAGGTGCCGGAGACGGTCCGCTCGCGCGTCCAGCGCTTCGACTTCCGCCGCGTCGGTGCCGCCGCCATCGCCGCCCACCTGCTCCGCGTCGCCGCCGGCGAGAGCGTCGAGGTGGAGGCGACCGCGGCCGAGCTGATCGCCCGCGCCTCGCAGGGCAGCGTCCGCGACGCCCTCTCCCTGCTCGACCAGTGCTTCGCCACCGGCGACCGGCCGGTCACCGTGGACACCTGCCGCCGCGCCCTGGGCCTGGCCCACCCCGACACCATCCGGGACCTCCTCCTCGGCCTGGCGGCGCATGACGCGGCCAGGGCGCTGCGCGCCGCGGCCGCCGCCTTCGATGGCGGGGCGGATCCCCGGCAGCTCCTCCGCGAGTGCGCCCGCCTGGCCCGGGCCGCGGAGCTGCACGCGGTCGGGTTCGCCGAGGGGACGGGGCTCGACGCCGACGAGGAGGCCTTCTGCAAGGACCTGGCCTCCCGCGAACCCGGCGGGTTCTGGCTCCGCGCCCTGGAGGAGACCGGCGCGGCCGAGCTGGCGCTGCGCCAGCCGGTGGACGCCCGCCTCCAGGTCGAGGCCTGCCTCCTGCGCCTATGCCGGGACCGCGGCGGGGCCGGAGGCCAGATGCCCGCCGGGGTGGAGGCCCGTCTCCAGGCGCTGGAGCGCCGCGTGGAGCCGGAAGCGCCGGCCCGGGTCACCCGCCACACCGCGCCGGAGGCCGCCGTCGCGCCGCCGCGGCCGGACGCCGCCGGGGTCCCGTCACCGTCCGCCGCCGCGGTCGTGGCCGCGGAGGCGCCTCCTGCGGCGGCCGGCCCTGGGGCGAAAGCCCCCGCCGCCGCCCCCGTGACGGAGCCGCTGATCTCCCTCGACGCCTGGCAGCGTGCCTGGCCGGCGCTGATCGACGCCGTCAACCGGCGCGATCGCGTCTTCGCCGGGATCCTCCGCGGTTGCAAGCCGATCGAGGCGGACGCGCAGCGCCTGGTCGTCGGCGCCCCCTACGAATTCCACCTGAAGCAGATGCAGAACCCCGCCAAGGCTCCGGTGCTGGAGGGGGCGGTGGTGGCCGTCGCGGGCGGCTCGCGGGCGGTGACCACGCGCCTGGCGGGGGAGACCCCCGCCAGGGCGGGCGAGCCGCCGGCCGAGGCTCCGGGCGACGATCTCACCGGGGCCGTGCTGACGACCTTCGCCGGCAGCCGGGTCACCTCCTCCCGCCTGCGGGACCGGGCCCACGAGAAGGGCGACGGCGACCCGGGCGAGCCGTCCTCTGGGTAGACTGCAGGCCACATTCACCACGAGGGAAGCGGCGTTGAACAACCCCAACATGCTCAAGCAGATCCAGCAGATGCAGTCCCGCATGACCAAGTTGCAGGACGAGCTGGGCACCATGACCGTGACCGGGACCTCCGGCGGGGGAGCCGTGGCGATCACCGCCAACGGCCAGCAGCAGATCCAGGGCGTGGTCATCGACGCCGAGGTGCTGGCGGAGGGGGCGGAGATGCTCGCCGACCTGGTCCTCGCCGCCGTCAATGCCGCCCTCGATCAGTCGCGGGAGATGGCGGCCAAGCACATGGGGCAGCTGACGGCGGGGCTGAACCTTCCCCCCGGGCTCCTCTGACAGCCGACCGGCCCGCGGAGCGCCAACCCCCGTGTCGCTGATCCCCGAGTGCGTCGAACGGCTGGCCGCGGAGTTCGGCCGTCTGCCCGGCATCGGGCCCAAGACGGCGCAGCGGCTCACCTTCTACTGCCTGCGGACCGATCCGAACCTGGTCTCGCAGCTCTCCGCCGCCCTGGCCGGCCTCCGCTCCGAGGTGCGTCCCTGCTCGCGCTGCTACTTCATCGCCGACGCCGACCTGTGCGCCGTCTGCCGCAGCGGCAGCCGGGACGCCTCGATCATCTGCGTCGTCGAGGACGCCCTCGACGTTCTCGCCGTGGAGCGGAGCGGGGAGTTCCACGGCCTGTACCACGTCCTGGGGGGAGCCCTCTCGCCGATCGAGGGGGTCGGGCCCGACCAGCTGAGGGTGGCCGAGCTGGAGGCCCGCCTCCGCGACGGAGAGGTGAGCGAGGTGGTCATCGCCACCGACCCCGACGTCGAGGGGGAGGCGACGGCCCACTTCCTCGCCGAGCGCCTGGCGGGGGCGGGGGTGCGGCTCACCCGCCTGGCCCACGGCCTGCCCGCCGGGGCCGACCTCCAGTACGCGGACGAGCTCACTGTGGCGCGGGCCTTCACCGGGCGGCGGAGCCTGGAGGCTTGAGCCGGCGGGGGTGACCCCGGCGGCCGCCCGGTGCCCCGCGCATCAGTCCGCCGGCGGACGACTGTCTCCTCATCTGTCCCCGGGGTGTCCCGGGGTGTCCCCGAGACTGTCCCGCGGCTGTCTGGGCTGTCCGATCGGGTATGATCCCGCCCGCGACGGATGCGGAGCCGTCGCCTGCCATCCCCCCGAGTTGACGAGGGGGTGCCGGAGCGGTACAATCCGCAGGTTGCCCGGGCGGGGCCGTCCCCGCCAGAACCCGCACGGTGGAGTTGCCAACCGCTTCGGCGTGCGAACGGGAGAGATCCTTGACATTTGAAGAGTGGAGACGACTTTCCGCGAAGGCCCTGGGGCCCCGGCGTCAGCCGGGTCCCGCGCAGGCCTCGTCGGACGTTTGCATTCGACCCGCGCAAGCGGGTAGCAACGTTTTTTCGGAGAGTTTGATCCTGGCTCAGGATTAACGCTGGCGGCGTGCATGAAACATGCAAGTCGAGCGCGGTGCGCGGGCTTCGGTCCACGCATCTAGCGGCGAACGGGTGAGTAACACGTGAGCAACCTACCTTCGAGTTCGGGATAGCCCTGAGAAATCAGGATTAATACCGGATGTGGTCGCGACTGGGCATCCAGACGCGAACAAAGGCTT
>Ga0181520_10000777_pt1 | contig 68912 bp, 62 predicted proteins | sample PEATcosm2014_Bin_29_FD_132451 | JGI IMG/M metagenome (GOLD analysis project Ga0181520, IMG submission 132451) | Peatland microbial communities from MTU Mesocosm Facility, Houghton, MI, USA - PEATcosm2014_Bin02_30_metaG | ecosystem: Environmental > Terrestrial > Soil > Wetlands > Peat | place... | reverse complement strand
TCTTAGCTCTTAGCTCTTAGCTCTTAGCTCTTAGCTCTTAGCTCTTAGCTCTTAGCTCTTAGCTCTTAGCTCTTAGCTCTTAGCTCTTAGCTCTTAGCTCTTAGCTCTTAGCTCTTAGCTCTCAGCTCTCAGCTCTTATCTCTTAGGATTCCGCCGCTCAATCCCCTGCGTACGAAATTGCCGGCTCCGATCGAACGTCGTCGTACTTCGCAGTGAGCAACGATTTGTAAAAACTCGAAGTCAGCCGCATCACATGCTCATCGACGTAGTGTTCCAGGATCCAGGCCCGCGCGGCTGCGCCCATGCGGCGCGCACGCTCCGGGTCGGCCAGCAGCTTGCAGACCGCCTCCGCAATCGCTTCGGGATAGCCGGGAGGGATAAGCAGTCCCGTCACCTCGGGCACAACCGAATCGCGTGAGCCGGTCGAGAACGTGGTAACCACCGGGATTCCGGTGGCCCCAGCTTCAAGAACCACGTTGGGAAAGCCCTCGCGCCAGGTGGGCAGCACCATTACGTCCATGGCCCGATAAAAAGGCAGCGGGTCTGACACAAAACCAGTTCGATGAATCCGTGGATGCGCGAATATCCGTTCCCGCAGGTGTGCTGGAAGCAAGTCTTCTCCGTTATCGAACCAGCCCACCAGCAACAGGTGCGCTTCCGGCTCGCGCTGAAGCACCAGGTCAAAGGCATCGATAAGTTCCGGCAATCCCTTGTCGCGGGTAAGCCGGCCCACAAATCCCACCACCTTTGCATGGAGCGGCAGGCGCAGCCGCACCCGCACCAATGAAAGCCCGGGAGAAAAGTGGTCGATATCGACGCCGTTGCTACTCCCCTCACCCAGCAGATGGAGCCTGGATGCGGGGCAAACTTCGAGTTGCAGCGCATGCTCCCGCAGGCTGCGGCTGTTGCATAGAACTACGTGTGCGCACCGCGCTGCCAGCCGCTCGGCAGCCAGCAGAATGCGCCGCTTGAGGCCGCTCGTGGTTTCAAGCTTCAGCCCCCGCAGCATGTAAACCCGGCGGGGGACGCGGTGCAGCCATGCCGCCAATGTCCCCAGCAAACCTGCCTTCGGCGTGCTGAATTCAACCATGTCAGGCCGCATGCGGCCGATCAGCAGCCACAGCTTGATAAACGAAACAACGTCGGCAATCGGTGCGATGCCGCGTTGTATGGGAATGGCAACCCAGCGCACTCCTTCGAGCGCGGCGGTGCGCCTGAGCAACACCCCGGGATTCGACACCACAGTCACGTTGAAGCCTGCGGTTCGCAGGGCGCGGAGCCGGCCGCGAAGCACCAGGCATGTTTCATGACGCGTAACGCCCACAAGGATGCTCTGCTGCCGTGAGACAGACGATTGGGAAACCGAATCCAGCTTGAGAACTGCTGTAGAAGCCATCAGCGAGTCAATCAAAATAAACCGGCGAGGTAAGACTTAAGTACTTTGAAGAATCAAAAGGACTGTACTATTTCTGGGCAGGGAAATAGCGTGACGTGAAACACAACTGAAACAACCCTCAGGCGATGACAATTTGTTCCTACCGGGAACAACATGGCTGATCGATTGAGGGTTCTCCTCTTGATTCCGCACCTGGGCGGCGGCGGAGCTGAGCAGGTGACTGCTCTGCTGGCCCGAGGACTCTCGGATCGCAAATACGAAATTCACCTGGGACTGGTCACTCAGGCTTCGGTCCCCGCAGAAGCGGCGCCGCCCACTGTAACCGTGCACGCGCTGGGCGCATCCAGGGTCAGGTATGGCGCTGCACAAATCCTCAAGCTGGTTCGCCACATCAAGCCTGACATGATTCTTTCAGGCATGTTCCACCTGAACTTTGTGGTGCTCATGTTGCGCCCGCTCTTCCCCGCGAGAACGAAAGTGATTGTCCGCCAGAACTCCACTGTCTCCGCCTCTCTCAAGGCCGACGTGTTGCCCTGGTTCACTGGCTGGCTTTATCTGGCGCTTTACCGCTTTGCCGACCGAGTCATCTGCCAGTCGCGGGCCATGGCCGACGACCTTGTCGCGGAGCTTCGAATTCGAGCAGAGCGGCTCGCCGTACTTCCCAACCCCGTGAGTCTCGAAGGATTAGAGAGCCTCGAAGAACCGGCTCCCTGGCCTGGGCTGGGTCCGCATCTGCTCGCCATCGGCCGGCTCTCCGCTGAAAAGGGCTTCGACCTGCTCCTGAAGTCAGTCGCCAAGCTACGCAGGGATCATCCCCATGCCGGCCTCGTAATCGTTGGCAAGGGGCCTGAGGAAGCTCGCTTGAAAACGCTGGCTGAAGAGCTCGGAATCGCGGAGGCCGTTCGCTTCGCCGGTCATGTGGATCGCCCAGCGCGGTTCTACTCCGGCGCTGACATTTTTGTGCTCTCCTCGCGTCACGAGGGAATGCCCAATGTGCTCATTGAAGCCATTGCAAGCGGATTGCCGGTCGTCGCTACTCCCGCCTCAGGCGGCGTGGTTGACCTGCTGAGCGGACGCGCCAATGCCTGGCTTGCCCAGGATGCAAGCGTCACCGGATTGACGCAAGCTCTTGTGCATGCGATCGAGAAGCTCGAAGCCATAACTCCTGGCTGGGATCGCCATCGAGCGCAGAAGCAGGCTCGCATCCAGGCTCTTGTCGGAGCTGGTGGGCTCGTGCCTGATAAGACCTTCGCAAGAGGCATTCCCGGCCATGCCGGGACATTTCGCTACGCTGAATTTGGCGGCCAGTTTGAGTTTGAGCGTGCCATCGAGGCCTATGAGGCGCTCATCGATGCAATTTGCGCAGAGTCCCGCGCATGAGCCACGCCGTCCTGCTGATTCCCACCATCGACCGCATCGGAGGCGCTGAACGGCAAGTTATGGTGCTGGCCACCGGTTTGCGCCGGCGCGGGTGGAATGTAACCGTGGTTGCATTGGCCGGAAAGGGCGGCGAATCAGCAACGGATCTGGAACGCAATGGAATCGGCTTTCTCTCGCTCGAAATGCGCAAAGGACTCATCGACCCTCGCGGGTGGCTGCGGTTGCTCGGTTGGCTGCGACGGAATAAACCCGACATCGTTCACGCCCATCTGCCCCATGCCGCGTGGATGGCCAGGACTTTGCATCTTCTGGCCCACGCTCCCGTCGTTCTGGATACAATCCACAGCGCGTCAACTGGCGGCCGGCCGCGAAGATTCTGTTACCGCTTGACCCGTTCCCTGCCCGAACAGGTCGTTGCAGTGAGCAACGCCGCAGCCGAAACGCACCTGCGCGCCGCCATGGTCAGCCCGCATCGCCTGACAGTGATACCTAATGGCGTCGACACACAAGCCTGGCGCCCGGACGAACAGAACCGCACGGCTCTGCGCCGCAACCTCAAACTCGGCAGCGAATTTGTCTGGCTGGCTGCAGCCCGGCTCGAGCCGGTTAAAGATTATCCTTCACTGCTGAGAGCCTTCAGAAGGCTGCCGCGTCCCGCGCTGCTGGTGATTGCGGGCGCAGGAACGCAGCAGCAGGAATTGGAACTGCTGGCACAGAGGATCGGAGTTGCTCCGAGAGTTAGATTCCTTGGCTTTGTGGACGACGTCAGACCCTGGATGCAGGCGGCGGACGGTTTCATTTTGACTTCGCGATGGGAAGGCCTTCCCATGGCGGTACTTGAGGCAGGCGCGTGCGAACTGCCCGCCGTCGCCACTAGGGTTAGTGGAACCTCGGAAGCCATTGAAGACGAAGTAACGGGATTACTTGCCGCGCTCGGGAATTACGCAGAACTGGCCGAGGCCATGAGTCGCCTGATGGCAATGCCGCGTGAGGAGCGCAGATTGATGGGCGTCCATGCCCGCCAGCGCGTTATTGAACGGTTCAGCCTCGAACTTGCGCTCGATCGGCACGAGACTCTTTATCGCGAGTTGCTGGCTGCGAAGACTAGAACTGGCTGCATAAATGGTTTTCTGAAAGGGCACGACTTTAGTCGTGCCGAAAAACGTGCATAAAATGTGGGGCTTTAGTGTCTGCGTGAGAACTGGTCACGGCATGCTTTCGGTCGACACTTCGGGGCCTTCAGGCCCCTGAATAAGGCGCTAAGTGTAGGGACGGCTTCAGCCGCGGGTCCTTCCGGATAGTCTTTTTGACCTGGGACCGAGTTCTCACGCAAACGCTTTAGCCCCTGAGGACGTTTTGCAGCCGGCCTTCAGGTATTTATGCAAGCGCCTCTAAGACAACGCGCAGCTACCGCAGTGGATGCGCGGCTTTCCGATCGCGCCGCTGAAGAAGCCGGCGCTTCATTCCACGCCTGATTCGCGATCCGAAGAAGCGCGCATACGCCGCATTCTCGCGCAGCCACTCTGGAAAGGTCAGGCGCGACGGCGAAAACTTCGCGAGTGCTTCGTCGACTGAAGTGAACTGTGCGGTATGCGCGCGGGCAAAAGCGTCGAATTCATCTAGCTGCCGCGCTGTCGCGGTATTCACATGCAGGCAAATGGTCCACAGGCCCGCACGTTTTTCAAGCGGCCCCCAGAGCTGTTGCGGAATCCAGATAAGCCCGCCACGCAAGAACGGCCTTCGCGTAAAACCATCGGACAAAACAGTAATCCCTTCAGCGCGCAGCGCAGCCAGCGTATTGCCATCGAACCCGTGGCGCGGCGCGGCCCACAGCGTCGGGTTGAGCCCGTGCCTGTGCAAAATGTTGAGGCCGGCACGAATCCAGGTGCGCTGGGTGAGCGCGGATACGCCGGTAAATTCACTTTTGCTGTGCAGGGGCACCAGGCTGCGGCCACGGCTCCCGGACCAATGCTGGTAGCCATGCAGCGCAATCGCTGCGCCCGCCCCTTGCATTGCACGCATCTGCTCCCAGAATGACTCATCGGGATCGCTGACGCGCAGGTCGGGGTCTCGATTGTCTGGAACGACAGCCAGTATCGGCCTCAGGCCAAGCTCGTCGATGAGCGCGGCAAGCCGCAGCCATGGCTCATGCTTGACCGTAGGGCAAAGATCGTCGAGACGCAGAAGATAACGAGCCGGAATCGGAGTCATCTCGCCTCCTCCGCAGCGGTGATATGGCCATCGGCCTCGGCGCGCGTCAACACTCGGTGTGCCCAGTACCAGAGAAAGATGAACGTGCTCACGGTCCACAGCGAAGTGGCCAGCGCAATGCCGGCAACGCCGTACCAGCGCATCAACACCAGGTTTAGAACAACATCCAGGGCAAGGTTGATGATTCCGCAATAAAGAACCAGGTCGGTGCGCAGCATCGCAATCAGAAACCGGTAGAAGACCCGGCTGGCGGCAAAAAACGGGATCTGGATAGCGTACATTGCCAGCACTCGCGCAACCACAGCGGTGTCGCGCGGCCTGAATGCTCCGTGCTGCAGCGCAACGCGGACCAGCGGATGAGCGCAGGCAATCAGCAAGATTGCGACCGGAACCGCTACCGCTGCTGTATTCCAAACCCAGGTTCGAAGCATCGCGCGGCAGCTCTGCCATTCGCGATGCGCAATCGACCGCGAGATAGGTGGAACAATCGCGGTTGAAATGGCGCCTGCCAGCAGCGCAAGAACCACGCTTACGAAACGATTGGCGTAGACCAATGCTGAGACGCTGCCCGCGACCAGCATCGCAGCCATCGACTGATCCACAAGCAAGCCGCCCGATGCCACAACGCCGCTGAGCAGAACCGGGCCGTACTGCCGGCCGACTTGCGCGACGGCCGGGCTCATGCCGTGCCAGCGCAGGCTGAAGCGGTAGCCGCTGCGATGCATCAAGACTGCCACGATGCCCGCGTGAATCAGCGAGCCGGCGACGGTTCCATAAACCATCGCCCAGATGCCGAATCGCTGGCCAAGAATGAGCGCGCCGGCAATAATCGAGATCGAAATCACAATGGGCGCAAGTGCCGGAACGGAGTAGCGATCGAGCGTATTCAGGACCGAAGTGCAAATTGTAGCGATGCCGGTCAGCGGCACAATCGGCAGCAATGCGTAAAAAAGCCGGATCGAGAGTGCGAGCTTGCCTGGCGGAAAGTGCGAAGCAATCAGCGGAAAGAAACTATGCGCGGCCAGCGCCATCGCGCCCGAAGCGGCCACCAGCAACACTCCCAGCCACAACATCGCGCTCGATAGCAGTTTCTGCGCGGCTGCCCTGCCCTCTCGCTCGCGCACCCCGATCAGCGTCGGCACCAGCGCCTGGTTCATTGATTCGGCAATCAGGTTCACCAGCAGGCTGGGAATGAGCGCCGCTGCCAGAAAAGCATCCATCGCATCGCCGCGGCCAAAGACGCCGGCAACGGCAATCTCTTTGCAAGTGGCGACTGCCTTCACGATCAAGCCCGCCGCGCCCACCGAGAGCGCGGCGCGCAAAATTACGCGATTCACGCTTGGGCCGCGCGCAAATGAAGGAATTGGTAACGAGATTTGACGAGCGACGTTCATTGGCCCAGAAATCTGTGGTTATTCGGGTAGACGGGGCGCGGATTTTGCCAGATGATTTGCCTGTTCGATCCGTTGCAAGAGGCAATCGTCAGTCCCATTGAGAAAGTCAGCGCCGTGCTCTTCCAGATCCGAAAGCAAGTCTCTAAATGCGTCAATAGGTTGATTTGAAAATCCAGGGTATTTACTCGCGTGCCGCTTGCCTAAAACCGCGTGCATGTAGTCCTCGTGAGACATCGAGCAGGGGCCAAGGTGGTAGCTGACCATTCCCAGCGCGTAGCGAAAATGAATCTCCAACCTGCGCTCGCCGCGTCGAAATTGTCCAAACGCGAAGGTACCGCCGCTTCCCTTTCCGGAACCCAGAGCCTCAAAAGTGAAGCCGTTTGGAACGAGCAACGGCCCAAGCAATTCGGCGCCGCGCCGGAGCATGTCTAACTTGTCGTCTACTTGGTCGGCATTCACTGGATTCCCTTTCCAATCCTCGGAATCAACTTCAAGCCGCCAGGCGCTTGATCTTCGGGCGCTTCTTCTGCAATTCGATCCACAGATCGTATTGAAGCTGGGCCTTGGAAAAGAAATCAGGCGAAAGCCCCAGCGCCTGCCCGAGACGAATACTCAGATCGACAGTGACCGCGGTACGGCCGTTGAGGACACGCGAAACGGTGGCGCGCGCCATGCCAATTCGCCGGGCAAGCTCGGTCACCGTCGTCTTGCCAAGAAACTCCTTGAGTAGCTCTCCAGGGCTCGCCGGGTTATACATATTAGCCATACCTGTCACCTCCTAGTGATAGTCCTGGTAATCCACGAGAACCGCGTCCTTGCCGTCAAAGGTAAAGGTGAGCCTCCAATTCTTGTTGACAGTTACCGCCCAATATCCTCTGAGTTCCCCTTTCAGCGGGTGCCAGTCCCACCCCGGCCGGTTCATGTCTTGTGGCACTGAAGCCAGATTCAACGTTGTGAGCAGAATGCGGAGTCGTGATTCGTGCGTTGGTTGTATTCCCGTCTTCGAGCCTGTCTTGAAAAACTTTTCAATCCCGCGATGCCGGAACGTCCGGATCACTTTTCACATTGTAACATGATGTGTTACACCTCCAGGACAATCGCGAATCCCATTCAACGCTTCGTCAGGCGACCGAGAAACTGCAGCGAAGCAGGCGTCGAGCTGCCCCGGCAATTCCCTACTGAACCGCCCCGCAACAACGATCGCCGCCATCAAAAACCACGTCATGCGGCTGTCTTCAACTGAAGAGACGACTGCCGTCACGCTCCACACCAGGAGCGCGACCGCAAAGGCTACCCGAAGAGTGCCGCGCATCGCGGCAACGTTGCGCACCGCCAGCGCCAGAATTACCGTTGCCAGAAACAGTGCGCACAGTCCGCCGGAGACGGCCAGAGAAAGTGCGGTGTTATGCGCCGTATCGATGGGTGCAAGGCGCGCGGCATCGGTAAAAGTTCCGGCTCCGCTTCCAAACACCGGCGCGTGTACGAATGCCCGCCAGCCTGCCGACCAGATATTGACGCGCTGATTCAAATCTCCATATTTGAGCTGGGCCGGGATCGTAGCCAGGCGCTCGAAGGTCTGGGCGGGAACGGCGAACCATAGCGCCAGGGCAACGGCCGGCAGGGCCAGCAGCGCGCCAATTGCAGCTCGCGCATGACCGCGAAACAGAATCACCATGGTGCCGGCAAGCGCAACCAGCGCGGCAAGAAATCCTCCGCGAGACGCGGTGAGCAACACTGCGGCAAGGCCCAGGGGCAGGTACCCTGCCGCCAGGATGCGGAGCAGCCAACGGCGCTCGCTGCCTACCAGCAGCGCCGCAAGCGGAAAGCCAAGATCGAGAAATCGCGCAACGTCGTTGGGGTCCTGGCCGTAGGCCGCAAAGCGGTACTGGCCTTCGGCAATCGCCTGGGGCGAGCTGAAGTTAGCCAGTGTCAGGATCGCAAGCACCCACGAGCCAGCGATGAATGCGCGCAACATAACCTTCAAATCGGCGGGCGTCTCGGCAAACTCCCACAGCAGCCACACGATCATCAACTCTTGAAAATTGCCGCGCATCTTGGCCAGGGTGGCGGCTCCATCGATCGTCCATAAGTACGTGAAGCAAAGCCAGAGATAAAGTGCGAGCACCAGCCACTGCATTATGCCCGGGGAGCGCACGCGGCCCGCCTGCAAAGCAGCAGGAACAGCCACCAGCAACAACAGCAGCCCCACGATGCGCGCTGCGTTGCCGAGCGGCGCTCCAAGGTCCAGCGAGTAGCCCCAGGGAATCGCGAACACGAACACGACGAGCAGGATCCACGCAAGGCGGCGCAACCGAACCTCCTAATACCTTTGCGAGTAGACCAGACCGGAGTAGATGCCTACGCCAATGGTGGATTGAATGGCCGATTCCACGGTGCGATTCACCAGGTTCTTGGCAAACGAGTCGGGAACGAAAATGATGTCGCGATCGTGAATGGGCAGATCGGGATCGAGGCCGCGTAGCAAGCGCTTCAGGTTAAGAGCGGTGATCGTCCTCCCGCCCTTCTGCTCGCGGATGAGAATGGCTTTGCTGAGCGCGGCATTCTGCGAGGGTCCCCACGCCAGCGTGATGGCTTGAACTACCGTAATTCCCTGTGCGGGATCGATCGTGAATCCCCCCGGGCGGACCAGATCGCCGACCACGTAGACCAGGCCGGCACGACTCACCTGAACGGTGTCACCGGGGCTCAACTCGGGGTTGTGATCGCCGCTGGGGTCGGCGCCGGTGGGGTCGAGAATTACCGGATGCACAGTGCTGGGATCGTCGCGATGAAAGACGTTGACCACGCGGCCAGCCCCGGGCGTCAATCCTGAAGCCCCTGCCACCACATCGAGCAAGCGGTGATGGAATGCGAAGGGGTAGATGCCGGGGTGCGTCACCTCGCCGAGTACGCTTACGTCCTGCGCGGCAGAGCCCGTCACGTGCACCGTGACCATGGGATGAAGCAATATCCCTTTAGCCACCAGGGCCGCCTCAATGGCGTGCGCAGCGGCCTGCTCGTCGAGCCCGGCAAGTTGAATCTCGCCCACCATCGGCAGTGACACCACGCCTGCAGCCGACACCCGCACCTGGGAGTGGAATTGGGCATCGTGGAATTCGCTTATGTCGAGCCAGTCCCCCGGACCAATCGGACCCGGCATCTGTGCGCCTGCCTGCGGCCCCGCCGCGTCAGTTGCCGCTACGCCGGGTTGATTCCATACTGCGGGAGCTTCCTTGGGGGTCGGCAGGCTCTTGGTCTCCTGCGACTGCGGAAAACTGGCAACGCCAGTCGGCAGGCCCGATGTGCTGGGCGTAGGAGCCTGCCCCGCGGCGCTCAATTGCCCGCATACGGCCAGCAGAACAAGCGCCGCGATTGCGGTTATTTGCTTACGACCGAAATTCTCAGCCATCAGCGCTCCTCCCAGTGCGATCCAGAGCCCGGCAAAGAACGCAATCGACATGTAGAGCGGCAGATCGGGAGAGACCGGTTTCGCCGGCTGGCGGGCCGCGTCAACAATCTCAATATTCGAGTTGTGGACTCCTGCTGCGAGACCGGCTTCCTCCACCCTTTCCTGTACCCTCACATACAGTTCGTGATTGGCGTTCGCCTCCTGCCGCATGGCCGCGTATTCGCTCGTGGCCTGGTTTTGCTTCAACCCCTCGCTGGTTGCTCCCTCCAGGCTGGCACGTACCATCTGCTCGCGGTTCTGCGCGGTCTGCCAGTTGCTCCGGAACCGCTCAACCAGCTTGGCGTCCTCCGCCGCTTTCTGGCGGTCCAAGTCGCCGGTCTCGCGATCGATCTCAACTACGCGGGGAAAATTCGGCCCATGTTCTGCGCTGAGCTGGGCTTTTTCCTGTTCCAGGTCGCTGCGTTTGGCGCGAATTTGCTCCAGCAGAATGTTTCCCGCTCCACCCATTCCTTTTAGATCGGGACTGGAATCCATCACCAGTTCCGGGTTGCCGTCGCGCGCTGCCCGAAACTGGGCCTCGGCAAGAATGCGGTCGGTCGTTGCAGCCACCAGTTCCCGTCCCAACTCGTCCATCTCCTGCGCAGCAGAACTATGCTCAGCCTCGCCGGTAGCGCCGTTTCCAAGAGTCGCTGGCGAACTCACCATTCCATGCCGGGCTTCGAATTCCGCCAGCCGCCGATCGTCTGCATCCACCCGGACTTTCAGATCCTTGAGCTGCCCATTCAGCCAGCCTGAAGCTGCGGCGGTTGCATTCAGCTCGGAGTCGCGATCTCGCTGTTCGTAGGCGCCAACCAGCGCATTCACTACCGCCGCTGAAAGTGCAGCGTCGCGGCATCGGAAGCGTATTTCTACGATCAGGGTGCGCGGGATAGTCTGGACATTCAGCCGCCTCTGAAACCGCTCCAGTAGCCATGCCTGGGCATCGGGCCCGGGCGCTTCTGGCCTGAACTCTTTGAACCTGGCATCGAAGCTGCCCTTGAATCCCGCCTCACGGTAAAGCTTGAGGCCGGTAATCACGCGCCACGCCAGTTCGTCGCTGCGCAATACGCCGGCAACGGTTTCAAGCGACAGGGGCGTTGTGAGCAGCGAAGCTGCAGCCGGCGATTCTGAGCCATCGAGGCTCAGCGTTGAGGCTTGTCCATTGCGAAGCTGGATGCGGCCGACGGCTTCATATTGGCTGGGAGCGATCAGGCAGTACATGAGGCATGCGGCGAGCAAACCGCATTGAATCCCAAGCACCAGCCACCGCCGGCGCACCGCAAGCTGCCAGAGAACGCTGAACGATGTAACCGGACTGTTTCGGGTAAGAGGAACAGATCCGAGCGCGACCGATGGGCTGGAATCTGGATCGGCCTTCGTGGCCGGATCGTGTTCACGTGAGATGTGGTCTGGCAACCCTGGGCACTCCGCTGGCTCAAATGGCAATCGGCCCCTGACACGGATCGACTGATCGGGCCGCTGGCGAGGTCCCCCGTAGTGTTACGCCTTTGCCAATGTTTGTGCGTGTTTTGGATCACAGATGATTAGGAGCAGAATTGCCGCCGCGGATGAACCTGAGGAAAATCCGGCTCGCCACTTTCCGAGCACCGTTTGCAAACTTAAGTGGTTTTTCTGTACCACTCCACGGTCCGCCGCAATCCCTCGCGGAAGTCAACCGTTGGCTCGAAGCCGAACAGTTCCCGCGCCAGCGTGATATCGGCCAGCGAATCGCGAACATCGCCGGCACGCGGCGCGCCATAGGCCGGCTCACCCTCGTAGCCGGTAAGATCTCGCAGGATGTCGAAGGTCTGGTTCAGCGTAAACCGCACGCCGGTGGCGGCATTAATCACCCTGCCCGAAACTTTTTCGGCGGGCGCAGCAGCGGCCAGCAAATTGGCTTTGACTACGTTGTCAATGTAGGTAAAGTCCCGGCTCTGCTCCCCGTCGCCATAAATGACCGGCTGCTCGCCCGCCAGCATCTTGCGGCAAAAGATAGCCAGAACGCCCGAATATTGCGACTTCGGATCCTGATGCGGCCCGAAGACGTTGAAGTAACGTAGCACCACGGTCTCCAGCCCATAAACCCGCGCGAATACCTGCATGTACTGCTCTCCGGCCAGCTTTGCCGCCGCGTAGGGGCTTATGGGATTCGACTTCATCGCCTCATGCTTGGGCAGCGTGGGCGTATCGCCGTAGGCCGAAGAAGAACCGGCATACACCACGCGCCGCACTCCCGCTTCACGCGCCGCCACCAGCAGGTTGAGCGTAGCCACTACGCAGTGCTCGTTGGTTCCCACCGGATCGGCTACCGACCGTGGAACAGAAGCCAGCGCAGCCTCGTGAAAGACCGTGTCGATGCCCTGGCAAGCCCGCGCACAAGCCGCCGGCTCACGCAGATCCCCTTCAATAAACTCCATCGCCTCAAGCCCTTTGAGATTTGAGCGCTGCCCCGTGATGAAGTTATCGACGCCGCGAACCTGCTCACCGCGAGCCAGAAGCTCCGCGGTGATCGAGCGGCCGATGAATCCCGCTGCACCTGTAACCAGATATTTACCCAAAGTACCCCCGGCAATGATTCGTTTTCAGCATACATTGCGATGCGTCGCAAAGTACCGGACCTTGACGCCGCGCCTTACCTTACAATCAAGGACGTGAATACTACAGCAGAAAATCGTCTCGCCCTGTTGCACCGGAAGATGGACACCCGCGAAGCGCGCATCGGGATCGTTGGCATGGGCTACGTAGGCCTGCCTCTCGCCCTGCTCTTCAGCGGCGAAAGATTTCGCGTAACCGGCTTCGATATCGCTGCCGACAAGGTGGAGATGCTGAATTCCAGCCGCTCCTACATCGTGCGCATTCTGCCCGAAGCTATCGAAGATGCGCGCAAAGCCGGCTTTCACGCCACCAGCAATTACGCCGAAATTGAGCAGATGGATGCGGTCATTATCTGCGTGCCCACGCCGCTTGACCACCATCACGAGCCCGACCTCAGCTTCGTCGCGGGAACCGTCAAGTCCATTGCCCCGCATATCCAGCAGAATCAATTGATCGTTCTTGAGAGCACCACCTACCCGGGAACCACCGAGGAAGTTGTCGTTCCGCTGCTCGAAGCCGGCAATCCCAATGGCCTTAAGGTGACGCGCAAGCCCGAAGACGATGGCGTGCACGTTGTCTTCTCTCCTGAACGCGAAGACCCCGGCAACGATTCAGTCTCCCGTCACGACATCCCCAAAGTGATTGGAGGGTGCAGCGCAGCCGCCGTGGAACTGGCCGCCGCCATGTACGGCTCGATTTTCAGGCGAGTGGTTGAAGTAAGCTCGCCCAGCGTCGCCGAGATGACCAAGCTGCTTGAGAACATCTATCGCTGCGTAAACATTGCGCTGGTCAACGAGCTCAAGCAGCTTTGCATGCGCATGGGCATCGATATTCACGAGGTCATAGCGGCAGCCAAGACCAAGCCATTCGGATTCCAGGCCTTTTATCCCGGGCCCGGTCTGGGCGGCCACTGCATCCCCATTGACCCGTTCTACCTCTCATGGAAGGCCCGCGAATTCGACTTCAGTACCCGCTTTATCGAGCTGGCCGGCGAGGTGAACGCGCGTATGCCCTACTTCGTGGTCGACCAGGTCGCCGCTGCGCTCAACGAACACACCAAGCCCTTGAAAGGCTCGCGCGTCCTGGTTCTGGGCGTAGCCTACAAGCGCGATATCGACGACCTGCGCGAATCGCCCTCGCTCACTATCATCGAGCTGTTGCGCGAGCGCGGCGCCATCGTGGAGTACAACGATCCCTATTTCCGCTACGTGGGCCGCGGCCGCCAATACGACCTGAACATGACCAGCACGCCGCTCGAAAAGGTTGGCGACTTTGACGCAGTGGTGATCGTCACCGACCACTCTACCTACGACTACGCCGCCATTGTGGACCAGGCCAGGCTGGTAGTGGACACGCGCAACGCGACCAAGGGCATAGACTCGCCCAAAATTGTGCGCTGCTGAGCAAATTCAGGCCCATCCCGATCGATAATCTCGGCCTGTGGATTGCCCGCGCGACTCAGCGCTGCCCAATCGTGTATCGTGAGGGGTTCGCCTATGTGTGCCTCCCTCCCAACGCTAGCTGAACCGAATCACTTTTCGCTCCTCGAGCGGTTCCTCTTTCTGGCCCTGGCCGCGGCCTCGGCTTACGGCTTCTGGCGCCGCTTCGGCCCCATCTTCAACAAGATCCTGCATTCGAAAAAAGATCCTGGCTTTTCGCTCGCCCCCATTGGCAGGCGGGTAGGTGATTTTGTCTGGGAAGTCGTGCTCCAGGCCCGCGTCATCAGCCAGCGCCCGCTCGCCGGCATCGCCCACGCCCTCGTCTTCTGGGCCTTTTGCGCCTTTGCCCTGGTTACGCTCAACCACTGCGCAGCCGCCCTCGGTCTCGGGTTCCTCTCGCCGGAGGGATGGGCGGGCCAATTCTACTTCTACTTTGCCGCAATCTTCGCCGTGGCTTGCGCCATCGGGATTCTGGGTCTGTTTATACGGCGATTTGTAATCCGCCCCAAATGGCTAGGCAAGACTTCTCCTGAATCCGGCGTCATCGCCATGCTCATCTTCGCGCTCATGGCAACCTACCTGGCCGCGTTTTATGTTCCGGGCTCAGGATTCGCCGGCCAAGCGCTCTGGTGGGCGCACACCCTGGTGCTGCTCGCCTTTCTGCCCCTCATCCCCCACACCAAGCACCTGCACCTGCTGCTCAGCCCGTTCACCATTTTTCTGTCGCGCGGCAGCTTCAGCAACATTCCCCCGCTCTCCGGCGATGAGGACTTCGGCCTCGTGACCGGCCGCGATCTGACCCAGATCGTCAGCCTCCAGGCCTACAGTTGCGTGGAGTGCGGCCGCTGCACCGAGCACTGCCCTGCCAACAACACCGGAAAAGAGCTGAACCCGAAAGAAATCGTTCTCGGCGTGCGCGCCTACCTCAACGATCTCGGCCCGCAGTCTGAGCAGCCGCTGCTCGGCAAGTACAACTCGCAAAAAGCCGCATTCGAATGCACTACCTGCGGAGCATGCGAGTTCCAGTGCCCGGTGGGCATTGAGCACCTGCCCATCCTGGTGGGCCTGCGCCGCGGCGCCGTAAACACCGGCGAGTGGGAAGATTCGCACGGCGCCAAACTCTTCCTCGCGCTCGAACGCGGCTCCAATGCGCTGGGACTGCCCGCAACAGAGCGTGACAAGTTCATCGAGAAGAACGCCCTGCCCATCTACGACGGCACGCAGGAGTACTGCCTGTGGCTCGGCTGCATGGGCGCTTACGATCCACGCGGCCGCGAGATTGTTGTGTCGTTAGTGCAAGTGATGCGCCATCTAGGCGTCACCTTCGGCGTGCTGCGCAAGGAAAAATGCACCGGCGACCCAGTCCGACGCCTCGGCAACGATCTCCTCTTCCAGCAACTGGCAGAGTCGAACCTCGAAGCACTGGCGCAATCCAAAACAAAGAAAATCCTGTCCATCTGCCCGCACTGTGTGAGAACCATTCAGGAGGACTGGAAGGAGTTCGGCACCCCGCCCGAGGTGGAGCACCACAGCGAATTCCTAGCTAGACATTTGCCGGAATTGAATCGTGTGTCAGGGCACGACTTAAGTCATGCCGAAAACACCGAAAAAAGCGTTGGGGCTTTAGCCCCTGCCGCGCCCACCAAAGAAAAAATCGTCTTCCACGACCCCTGCTACCTGGGCCGCTACCGCAACGTCTACGACCAACCGCGTGACGTGGTTGCCAGTGCCGGTGAACTCGTCGAAGCGCCGCGCCATCGCGAGCGCAGCTTCTGTTGCGGAGCCGGCGGCGGCCTCGCCTTCCTCGGCGAAGAGACCGGCGAACGCGTGAGCCACGTCCGCGCCGCAGAACTCGTTGCCACAGGTGCAACCACGGTCGCCGCAGCCTGCCCCTTCTGCAATACGATGTTCAGGGATGCACTCGCGGCGCAGGGCAATAACGCGCCGCAGCTCGTAGATATTGCGCAGTTGGCGGCACGAAACCTGCCACGCGAATCTAACTAACCAGAGCGGGAGCGCTCAAAGAATATGAAAATCATAGTCGCAATCAAACAAGTACCTGAACGCGATGCGCCTGTTCGTATCGCATCCAATCACAAATCCATCGACGAAGCCGACCTCAACTGGGCCATGAACGAGCCCGATGCCTACGCCCTTGAAGAGGCACTGCAGCTCAAGGAGAAAAACGGCGGCGAAGTGATCGTGCTGAGCGCCGGCCCTGAGCGCGTGGGCTCAACCATCCGCGAAGCCCTGGCCAAGGGCGCGGACCGGGCAATCCACGTGCTGTGCGACGATCTCGGCTCGCGCGACGCTCTCGGCGCGGCTAAACTGCTGGCCGAAGCTATCAAGCCAGAGAACCCCGACCTGGTGCTCACCGGCCTGCAATCTGAAGACCTGGGCCTGGGCCAGACCGGCGTGATCGTTGCCGAACTGCTTGGGCTGCCCCACTCCACCCTCATCGTGCAGGTTGAAAAGACCGACGCGGGCCTCAAGGTCAAACGTGAACTTGAAGAGGGCTGGTTCCAGCACATCGAGCTACCGCTGCCCGCCGTCCTCACCATCCAATCGGGAGGCAACAAGCTGCGTTACGCCACGCTCATGGGCATCAAGCGCGCCAAGATGAAAGAGGTGCGCGCCGTCAGCGCAGCCGATCTCGGACCCGCAGGCGCACCGGTGCTCACGCTTGAAAACATCTCCCTGCCCTCAAAACAAAAATCCACGCAAATCCTGCCCGGCAACGCCAAAGAGGCTGCCGCGGCGCTGGTTGAAAAACTCAAGTTCGAAGCGAGGGTGTTATGAGTATTCTTTTGGTTTTAGAAGATAGCGGTGGCAAGATCAGGCGCATAAGCTGGGAGGCCGCAGCAGCGGCGCAAAAACTCGCCAACGGAGCAGGCGTGACCGCCGTAGTCATCGGCGCCCAGACCGAAGCCCTGGCAGCCGAAGCCGCTCAGCGTGGATTCGCCGCAGTCATTCGCCTCGAGCATCCGCTGCTGGCGCAGTACACCGCCGATGGATTCGTGTCGGCCCTCCAGCAGCTCATTCAAAAGGAGAGCCCCGCCTACGTTGTATATCCGCATACCTACCAGGTCCGCGACTTCGCGCCCGCCTTGGCCGCGCGCATGGGCCAGGTGCTCATCGGCGATGTGGTCGGCATTGAAGAAGGTCCCACTTTCACTCGCCAGCTCATGCAGGGGCGCCTCAATGCCAGCTTCAAGCCCGCCGGTTCGGGCCCGTGCTTTGTCTCCGTCCAGGCCGGCGCATTCCGCGCCGACGGCACAGGCTCCGGCGCATCTGCCCCAGTCTCCACCTTCGCGCCGACGCTCGACGCCGCACAAATTCGTACCAAACCCTCCGAGCCATTCCGCGGATCGGCGCAGACCGTCGACCTCGGCTCCGCCCAGTTTATCGTCAGCGTAGGCCGCGGCATTCGCGAGGCCGAAAACCTTTCGCTCATTGAGAATCTCGCCTCTGCGCTCGGCGCAGAGATCGCCGCCTCCCGCCCCATCTGCGACAACGGCTGGCTCCCCATGGAGCGCCAGGTGGGCAGCTCGGGCCAGTCGGTCGCGCCCAAGCTTTATCTCGCCGTGGGAATTTCAGGCGCAATTCAGCACCTGGTCGGCATGAAAGCCTCGCAGTGCATCGTAGCCATCAACAAAGACCCCGACGCGCCAATCTTTGAAGTAGCCGACTACGGCATCGTTGGCGATCTGTTCGAGGTAGTCCCGGCGCTGACCGAAGCGGTGAAGGCGGCGAAGGGGTAGCGTGTAGCGCCGGGCTCCAGCCCGGTTGTCGTGCGGGCGTCATCGCCCGCACACTACTTCATATCACGTCGCATTTTCCATTTCTCTGAGTGCCACAGCGCGGCATGCTGGACCGCGGTTCTTTTTGAGCCCTGAATTCGCACACTGGCGCACCCATCGCCCCATGCGCTATCGTTCCTTGTTCAGCCATTAAGTCAGCTTTCCGGGAGCATCCGCCATGTTTCTTCCCGAGACCTACCAATCCGCGCTCGCGCTCATGATCCTCTCCATGCTCTGCTGGGGATCGTGGGCCAACACTCTCAAGCTTTGTCCGCGCTACCGCTTCCAGCTCTTTTACTGGGACTATGCGATCGGCCTGGCTCTCGCCGCTGTGGTCCTCGGTCTCACCGCGGGCAGCATGGGCCATAGCGGCCCTGCGCTGCTGGCCGATCTCCCCGCGACTGCGCCCATCCTCATACTGTATGCGGCAATCGGCGGCGCAGTCTTCAATGTCGCCAACCTGCTGCTGGTAGCCGCCATCGATGTAGCCGGCCTGGCCGTCGCCTTCCCCGTCGGCATCGGACTCGCCCTGGTCATCGGCGCGGTTTCGAACTACGTCATCAAGCCTGAAGGCAATCCCCTGCTGCTGTTCGGCGGTGTTGCCCTCGTGGCTGTGGCCATCGTGCTCGACGCCCTGGCCTATCGCCGGCGCGAAGCCACTGCAAAGACCACCACCGCGCGCGGCATCATCATCTCGCTCGCCGCTGGCGTACTCATGGGCTGCTTCTATCCCTTCGTCGCCAAATCGCTCAACGGTGTGCCCGGCGCGCCTTCACCGGGTCCCTACGCCGTCTCGGTCTTCTTTGCCATCGGCTTGCTCATCTCCAACGTGCCTGCGAACTGGCTGCTCATGATCAAGCCCCTCGACGGCAAACCCCGTGTCGATGGCGCCGACTATTTTCGCGCACCCATCGGCTGGCATCTCGCCGGAATCCTCGGCGGAGCCATCTGGTGCCTCGGCGGCGTCTCCAACTTTGTAGCCTCAGGCGCGCACCTTGTGGGCCCCGCAGTCAGCTACACCATCGGCCAGGGAGCGACCATGGTTTCCGCCTGCTGGGGAGTCTTCGTATGGCGCGAGTTCGCCGGCGCTCCACGCTCTGCGCGCATCCTGCTGGTCTTCATGTTCCTTGTATTCCTGCTGGGCCTCGGCTCTGTTGCCGTCGCGCCGCTATATTGATGAACCGTGTTGGGTGCCCCATCCTCGCCGGGTCTTTGTTTTTCCGGCCAGGGTGAAACAACCTTCGAGGTTTTAGAGAATGACTGATTCCCGCAAGCCCATCGTCGTCGTCGGCAGCGTCACCATGGACCTGGTCACGCGAACTCCGCGCATCCCGGCCATCGGCGAAACGCTCATCGGCACCGGCTTCACCACCACACCCGGCGGAAAAGGCGCCAACCAGGCCGTCGCCGCAGCCCGCCTCGGCTACCCAGTCGCCATGGTCGCGCTTGTCGGCACTGATGCTTACGGTCCCGCCCTCATTGAAAACCTGCAGCATGCCGGCGTCGACACCGGCGCAGTCAGCCCGGTTGAAGGTTCATCCGGCCTCGCGCCCATGTTCGTGGCTGAGACCGGGGAGAACAGCATTGTGGTGGTGCCGGGAGCGAACGGCAAATTGGATCGCGCGACGATTGACGCCAACGCCGATTTGATTCGCTCAGCCGGCATGGTGCTTTGCCAGCTTGAGATTCCGATGGACACGCTGGCATACACGCTCGACTTTTGCGCCTCAGCCGGCGTGCTCGTGATGCTCGATCCGGCGCCTGCGGCTGAACTGCCCGATTCGGTTCTCAAATATGTTGCGTGCTTTACGCCTAACGAAACTGAAGCGGCTTTTTATGCTGGCGGAGAAGCTGGTGTAGAAGAAACCGCCGAGCGCCTGCATAAGCGTGGTATTCGAAACGTGGTGCTGAAGCGCGGCGCTGAAGGAGCGTATCTCTCAATGGCCAGCGGCGAAGTTGGCTGGGTTCCATCGTACAAAGTGCAGGCCATCGACACCGTAGCCGCGGGCGACTGCTTCAACGGCGCATTTGCCGTGGGCCTGCTCGAAGGTCGCGATCCATTTGACGCCGCACGCTTCGCCAATGCCGCTGCGGCAATTTGCGTAACCCGGCACGGCGCTCAGGCCTCAATGCCAATGAGCGCAGATGTTGACAAGCTTTTGACTGAGCAATCGCAATAGTAAGACACTCGCTGGTGCGCTTCTGCGGTGAATGGTTGAGGAGATTGCGTATATGGTTCGCTTCTTTTGCTTCGGAATTCTGGCTGGCGCCCTTTCGCTCTCCGCCGCTGCGCAAGACACGCAATATGGTCCTCGCGGCCAGCAGATTCCCGCGCCCGATTGTCTGAATCTGCAGTTCGCGTCGCAGCTCGCCCAGCCTGCGTGCCTCCCTGGAATGCATGAGCGCTGGCTCAAAGACGTTCAACACTGGCGCGCCGAGCGCCTCATCAGAATTGCGTACGACGGGTCGCGCTACAACCTGCCTGCTCTCAAGTGGACGCAGTCGAGTTTCATGCAACCCCAGATGATGGTGCACGACCGTTACTTCTACGATCCGGTTGCGGGCAAGTACACGGTCGATCGCTACCTCGACGATCTCGAACAACGTTACGGCGGCATCGATGCGGTGCTGGTGTGGTCAACCTATCCCAACATGGGCGTCGACGATCGCAATCAACTGGAGATGGTCGAATCCATGCCCGGCGGTGTCGAAGGCGTTCGTCAAATGGTCGCAGACTTCCATCGCCGCGGCGTCCGCGTCCTCTTCCCGATGATGATGTGGGACCAGGGAACGCACGCGCCCGGCAAGGGCTGGCCGCAGGCGATCGCCGATCTGATGAAAGCCCTCAATGCCGACGGCATCAACGGCGACACGCAGGACGGCGTGCCGCTTGGCTTCTCGCTCGCTGCCGAGGCCACCGGCCACCCGCTCGCGTTTGAGCCTGAAGGCGATCCCAGCGACGAGGCCCTCGCGTGGGACGTAATGACCTGGGGACAGTACCAATTCCCGTTCCTGCCCATGGTTGACCGCTACAAGTGGCTTGAGCCGCGCCACATGGTCAACATCAGCGACCGCTGGGCGCAGGACAAAACCAGCGACCTGCAGTTTGCATTCTTCAACGGCGTGGGTTGGGAGAGCTGGGAAAACATCTGGGGCATCTGGAACGGCATCAGCCCGCGCGACGCTGAAGCAACGCGACGTGTTGCCACCATCGAACGCGCCGTCGCGCCGTTCCTCATCAGCACCGGCTGGGAGCCTCTCTATCCGATGCAGAGCTTCGGCGTTTATGCGAGCCGCTGGCCGTTGGCCAATGAAACCGTGTGGACCATCGTCAACCGCACCGGCTACAACATCAACGGCCCGCAGATGAACGTGCCGCCCGTCGCAGGAATGCGCTATTTCGACCTCTATCACGGCGTGGAGTTGAAACCCCAGAGCGACGGCCAGCAAAACACGCTCAGCTTTGAGATTGAGGCGAATGGATTCGGGGCGATTCTTGCCACTCACGGCGAACCAGCCGCGGCAATCAAAAATCTCATGCAGCACATGGCAACGATGACGCAGAAGCCGCTCATCTCGTTCTCGCACGAACCCATTTCGCTGCCACAGCATCTCGTTGAGATCGCGCCCACAAAACCTGCCGCCGATGCCCCCGAAGGCATGATCCGCATTCCCGGCGGCACATTCAATTTCACGGTGCAGGGCCGCGAGATTGAAGGCGAGGCGAGCCCCTACGTCGATGTGCAATATGCGTGGGAGGATTCGCCACGGCGCTTTCACTCGCATCCCATGCAGGTGGCGCCGTTCTTCATTGACAAGTACCCGGTAACCAACGCGCAGTTCAAAAAGTTTCTCGATGCCACGCATTACGCGCCGCGTGATTCAATCAACTTTCTCCGCGACTGGAAGAATGGAACCTATCCTGCGGGCTGGGAGAATCGGCCGGTGACCTGGGTCTCGCTTGAAGATGCGCGCGCCTACGCCGCATGGGCCGGCAAGCGCCTGCCGCATGAGTGGGAGTGGCAGCTTGCGGCCGAGGGCCTCGATTCCGGCGGCCGCATTTATCCGTGGGGCAACGTATGGCTGCCCGCGAATGTGCCAACTCCTGTTACGGGCCGCGACATGACCGCGCCTGACCCAGTTGATGCGCATCCGCAAGGCGCAAGCTCTTATGGCGTAATGGACCTGGTGGGCAATGTCTGGCAATGGACCGACGAATACGATGACGATCACACGCGTGCAGCGATCGTGCGTGGCGGGGAGTATTACCAGCCCCAGGGTTCGATATGGTATTTCCCTGAGGCGTTTCGCAACGACGAGCACAGCAAACTGCTGCTCATGGCGCCGGGCTACGACCGTTCCGGCGGAGTAGGCTTCCGTTGCGTAGTGGACGCGATGCTTCCAAACTGAGCGCTGTTTTTGTGGGCCACACTGAGAACAGGAGCTTACTTAGCCATGTCACAGGCGCATACACAATCTCAGCCGATTCTCACTTCGGTGGCCGCACACTTATACGTCCGCGACCTCAAAGCATCCACTGAATTCTTCACATCCAAGCTCGGTTTCAGCGTCGATTTTGTCTATGGCGATCCGCCGTTCTATGGACAGGTGAGCCGCGACAATGCCCGCCTCGCGCTGCGATCGATGGATGAATCTTTCTTCACCCAGGACATCCGTGAACGGGAAGAGTTGCTCTCCGCATCCATCACGCTGGCAAGCGCTGAAGAGATCGAGAATCTCTTCCTCACGTATCACGCAGCAGATGTGCCATTCGCTCAATCTCTAAGGAACGAACCGTGGCAGGCCAAAACCTTTATCGTGAAAGATCCTGACGGCAATCTAATACTTTTTGCCGGACCCGCCAGCTAACACATCTGTTCTTAGCGCCGTGAAATCCGGGTACCCCAGGTCTCGTTTTTGAGACCTGGGAGACCAACAACTTCAACAGGCGCACCCCCACCTGCGGCGTACATCACTTCCCTATCCCGGCCTGCCGCGCTAGGCTGTAGCAGTTCCCGGAAAGGCACTTATGACCGCGCGACGGCTAGCCACGCTCGCGGTGCTGCTGTTTGCAGCGCCGGCAATCGTCTTTGCCGGCAAACCCGCGCCCTGCGTCACTGCCGACCAGGCCGCAACCATGGTCAACAAAGACGTCTGCGTCTCGGCGCACATTTACGACGTTGTTGAATTGCCTGACGGCACGCGCTTTCTCGACGTGTGCTCGCAACAGACCACCGACGATAAATGCCGGTTCACCGTCGTCAGCCTCTGGGAGGACCGCGAAGAAGTGGGCGAGCTCCGCAAATATCGTGACATGGACGTGCAGATTCGCGGCATTGTTCGGCCCATGCACGGCCGCGCCGGTATGGTGCTCAACCACGCGCGCCAATTCAACGGAGGTCCGCCGAAGTTCAAGCCCAACCCGATGCTTGCCCATGGCTTCAACGCCGGGCAGGAGCGGCCTGCAATCAGCGATCCCAATCTGCGCTCGCAGGGCGGCCGCCGCGCCTTCATGAACTCCAGAGATCAAGAGCCGGTGAAGTAGCGGCGCTTGGGGAACTAGAGCTGGTTGCATGAATGGTTTTGTGAAAGGGAACGACTTTACAGGCTGCGGAAAAACGAGTCTCAGGTCGCCTTGTAACAAGGACACGGCTTTAGCCGGGCCGATAAGGCTCCCAAAATAGGTCTCCAGTCGCTTTGTAGCAAGTACGCGACTTTACAAGCTGCTGAAAAAATAGTCTCAGGTCGCCTTGTAACAAGGGCACGGCTTTAGCCGGGCCGATAAGGCTCCCAAAATAGGTCTCCAGTCGCTTTGTAGCAAGTGCACGACTTTACAAGCTGCTGAAAAAATTGCCTCAGGTCGCCTTGTAACAAGGGCACGGCTTTAGCCGGGCCGATAAGGCTCCCAAAATAGGTCTCCAGTCGCTTCGTAGCAAGTGCACGACTTTACAAGCTGCTGAAAAAATAGTCTCAGGTCGCCTTGTAACAAGGACACGGCTTTAGCCGGGCCGATAAGGCTCCCAAAATAAGTCCGGGCTTTAGCCCCTGCTGCGCCTCGTGTTGCCAAATTGCTTCGTCCAAGGAGCTTTTCCGCAGTAGGGCTTTAGTGTGTGCGTGAGAACCGGTCACGGCATGCTTTCAGTGGACACTTCGGAGGGAGCAGGGGCCTTCAGGCCCCAGAATAAGGCGCTAAGTATAGAGACGGCTTTAGCCGCGGGTGCTTCCGGACAGTCTTTTTTATATGGGACCGAGTTCTCACGCACCCACTTTAGCCCCTGAGGATGTTTTGCAGTCGGCCTTCGGGTATTTATGCAATCGCCTAGGCCCCATCCAGTCGCGGCGCGTGCCTCGCTCCGGCAAACAAAATCGCGGCTGAAACTACGAGAGAAATGAGCGTGGCGCCCAGGCCAATGCTGAGCTTGGTTCTATCGCTGATGGCTCCGATGATCTGTGGCGAGAATGTATCACCGAACAAGTGAATGCAAAGCAGGTTGATTGAGATGGCGGTGGCGCGAACGGCTCCGTTCACCGAGTTGCAGAGCGCCGTGTTGAGCGGGCCGGTATTCATAAAGAGGAAAAACTCCGCGCAGAAGAGCGACGGGAGCGCCCACGAATGCGGCCCAAAGAATAGCAATACGCCAAAGGGCAGCGTCAGGGCGACGCTCCACGCAGAGAGTAGGTAAAGTGCGCGGTGATTGGTGCGCAGCCAGCGCTGAGCAATCGCTCCGCCAACCAGTGTTCCGGCTATGCCGTCAATCACGGTGATACCGCCAACCGCCAGGCTTGCGTTGCCCATTGACAGGCCGGCAGTGCGACGCAGAAACTCCGGCATCCAGAACGATATGCCGCCCATGGCGAAGGTCAGCATGGCCAGGCCAAACGTCGCGGTCAGGAATGCTGGGTTGGTGAGAATACCCACGAACGTAGTCCGCTTCATGTCGGGCGCAATACGATCGGCGCCGCCGCGCTCGGGCTCGCAGCCCATGAGTCCGTAGAGGGCCGCAGCTACAAATCCGGGCAATGCGCAAACCAGGAAAGGCGCGCGCCATCCCCAGTGAGAGCCGATCTGGCCGCCGGCCAGGTAACCCAAGGCCGCGCCCACCGGAATGGCGACATAGAAGATCGACAGGATGCGGTTGCGCTCGCGCTCCGGATAAAGATCGCTGAGCACAGCGGGACCGAAGATGCCGAAGGTGGCCTCGCCGATGCCCACCAGCGCCTGGCGGGCAAAGAACGTCGGGTAGCTGTGAATCCATAGCGCAGCCAGCGTAGCCAGGCTCCACAGCGTGGCGCCCGCGATGATGAGCGGCTTGCGCCGGAAGCGGTCGCCGAGCCAGCCGGTGGCCGGCGCAGCCAGCATGTAGACGAAGAAAAACGCAGTGCTCAGCGCGCCCATCTGCTGGTCGGTAGCGTGGAACTCATGCTGAATGGGCTGCACTTCGCCCGACAAAATGTAGCGGTCAATATAGTTGAGCAGGTTGAGCGCGATGAGCAGCGAGACCGTGCCCAGAACGGGACCGAGGCGGGTGCGGCTTGGCAGAGCGGCTACAGACAAGGGAATCGGCCCTCGGAAATCTCAACGAATATTACCGCCCCAAACTGACGGCTATAGCATTGGCGACTGGATCTACGCCCCCGGCCGCGGCCACCTGGCTTCGACCGTAGTCCCAATCCCTCCCCGCGGCCGGAACTCGCCCTTGACGATCGCCCACAACGGATCGCAGGCCTTCACAATGTCTTCCAGCACCTGGTTCACAATGTTTTCCTGAAAGATACCCAGGTTCCGGTAGCAGAAAAGATATTCCTTTAGGGATTTGAGCTCGAGGCACCGCTCGCGCGGCATATAGCGGATGGTGAGGATGCCGAAGTCGGGTAGTCCAGTTTTGGGGCAGACCGACGTCAGTTCCGGGTCGTCAATCTGGATTTCGTAGCCTGGGAACTGGTTCTGCCATGTCTCGATGGTCGGAAACGCGAAATCGAGGCCGGCCTTGGCGTGCTCGTCGGTGTAGCGGGGTTCGGCGGTCATGTGGATATTGTACGAGGGATCGCAAATGACGATTTCCCGCTGCCCCATTTAAGCATCGAACCATTCGAAACCATGGCAACGAATTTTCTGCTCCTTAAGCGCATGATTCTGAATCTTATATACTGACTCTGGTTAACTGAATGGCAGAAGAAAGAACGCAATCTGGAAGGCGCTGGCTCTGGATCGGTGCGCTGGTAGTGTTGGTGGCCGTGTTTTTTGTGGCCCGCAATTTGTTGCGCGAGAAACTGGTGGTACAGGAGGCCCAGGCGGTTCGCGAACCGCTGAAGGCCACCGAAAGTACCAACGGTAAAGTCGAACCCGAGAAGCCATTCATTTTCTACAGCCCGCTTGCCACTACGGTGAAAGCCGTCTACGTGCAGTCCGGCGATCAGGTTCCCGCTGGCAAACTAATGATTGTGCTCGACGATGTTCAAGCCCGGGCGAGAGTGGCAGCGGCCGAGAGCGGGCTAAAGGCGGCGCAGGCCGCTGAGTTTGCGGCCACACACAACGGCACCCAGGCAGAAAACCAGGCTTCGGCAGCCGAAATTGAACAGGACCGTTTGGCGCGTGACCAGGCGCAACACGATTTGGAAGCGCTTGAGAATCTGGCGGCGAATGGAGCAGCTTCAGCCAGCGAAGTAACCGCCGCAAGGCAGCGGCTGGCCAGCACACAGGCGAGCCTGGATGCCGCGCAGCACAGCGCGCATAACAGGTTTTCTGCGGATGAGGTTGCCCGCGCCGAGGCTGCGGTGAGAGATGCGCAAGCCAACCTGGACGCGGCCAGGGAAGCGGAGGCACAAACACAGATCTTTGCGCCGGTTGCGGGGACCGTCTATGGCCTGGATGCCGCGCCCACCGAGTTCGCCGAGGCCGGCAAGTTGCTGCTTCAAATGGCCGACCTCTCCCACGAGCGGGTGAGAGCCTATTTTGACGAGCCGGACCTCGGGCGCTTAGCAGTCGGACAACCGATCTTGATCGAGTGGAACGCCAAGCCCGGCATCGAGTGGCAAGGGCACATCGAGCGCCTGCCGGTAACCGTCGTCACTTATTTGAACCGCACGGTCGGCGAGGTTCTGGTTCAAATTGACGGATCAAGCGCGGGCCTGCTGCCCGACACCAACGTGACGGTCACCGTGACCACTTCGACCCAGCCCGACGTGCTGAGCATTCCGCGCGAGGCTTTGCACCTTCAAAATGGGAAGAACCCCTATGTTTACAAAGTGGTTAACGGTTCGCTGGTTCGAACTCCCGTAACCACGGGAACCTTTAATGTGACCCGGCAGGCGATCCTTTCGGGCCTTAACGAAGGTGATTGGGTGGCCACCGGCACCACCAGCGGACAGCCGCTGCAACAGGGTGTTCCCATCAAGGTTATAAGGTGATGAGGTTGTTCTTGCAAGGCTTGCGTGGTGTGACCATATTGCTCGGCGCGGCTTTGCTCGCTGTGGCCTCCACGCAGGTTGCCAGGCAGCCTCTGGCCGAGATTAATGCAGATCTGCAAGCGGGCGAAGCCGACAAGGCACTCGCCTTGATTGCCTCGCTTCCGCAGGGCGGATCGAATATTGCGCAGGCAAAATTTCTTGAGTGCCGGGTTCGGTACGCATTGGGGCAATGGAACGCCGCAGCCTCCGCGTGCAGCCGCTCGGTCGAGTTGGATGCGCAGAATTCGAACTACCACCTGTGGTATGGCCGGGCACTGGGCGGGCGGGCCAGCAACGCATCTTTTCTGAGTGCGTTTTCACTTGGCAAACAGGTGCACCAGCAATTTGAAACCGCCGTCAAGCTTGATCCGCGCAATGTCGAAGCTCTCTCTGACCTCGGCTCTTTCGATGTGGATGCGCCCGGAATTGTTGGCGGAGGATTGGATAAGGCCGAGGAGATTGCAACCCAACTCGACAAGTTGGACCCGCCGCGCGCGCATCAGTTGCGAGCCGAAATTGCGTCGAGCCGCAAGGATTACGCGACCGCGGAGAGGGAGTTGAAGGCAGCGGTCGCAACCAGCAAGCATCCTGCCCTGCAGTTAACTGTGCTGGCAAACTTTTACCGGCACCGCCAGCAGTGGGATCAGATGGAAGCGACAGTTCACAGCGCGCAAAGTGCGGCCGCTAAAGACCGCAGCGCCAGCGTTGCACTTTACGACGGGGCGGGCGTGCTGTACGAAGCCAGGCGCGATTCCGCCACGGCAGTAAGGATGCTGCAGGATTATCTGGGCGGCAGTTCCAAAACCGACGAGGGTCCGGCATTTGTAGCGTATAGCCGTCTGGCAGAGTTGCAACGGCAGCTCGGTAATAGCGCCGAAGCGCAGCGCGACCAAGCCGCGGCCCAGGCGATGGCGCACGAGTACCAGCTAAAGGAAGAAAAACACTGATGAGAACGGCGCGCACTTTCGATGCTCGAACATTTGAGGCGCGGATGGTGCGGGGCGCGGCGCTGATTGCATTGGCAGCCGCCGCTGCCTCGTCGCAGGCTCAGGTATCGCTGCGCACGGTGGTTGAGCTGGCGCAGAGCAACAGCTCAAATGTGAAGCTGGCGCAGGCCGATCTCCTCAAGTCAGAATCCTCCCTCTTGCAGAGCCGCGATGCCTTCGTTCCCTCACTTTCGTTCGGCTCGGGACTGCCGGCGTTCCCCGAGGTCGGTTTCACGGGCAGCCTGCCCACCATTTGGGACGCGACGGTGCAGTCCATGGTCTTCAGCCTTCCCCAGATTCGCTACATCCAAGCCGCCAAGATGGGCGTGAAGGCCGCCAGGCTGAGTCTCGCGGATGCAAAAGAGCAAGTGGCCCTGGATGCGTCAACCGCCTATATCGAGCTCGACACCATCAACCAGGAGCTTGCGGCAGCTCATGAGCAGGAAAAGTATGCAAGCCGCATGGTTGAGATCGAACAGCAGCGAGTGGATGGCGGAGTTGACTCCAGAAGCAACTTGCTGCAGGCGCAACTGTCGGCTGCCTTGGTAAAGCTGCATCGAATTCATCTGGAAACGCGCGCCGCAACACTGAATAAACAACTTTCGACGCTGACGGGTTTGCCCGTGGGATCGATCATTCCTGCGCACGACAGCATTCCTGAAATTCCCGCGGTAACAGCGGATGAACCTGCAAAAAGAACGCCAGGACTGGATTCGGCCGAGATGCAGGCCGAGTCGCGCGAAAGAGCACAAAAAGGCGACTCGGAACGAACCTGGCTACTGCCGGAGGTGGCGTTCGGCGCGCAGTACAACCGCAATACCACGCTGCTGAACAGCATCAACCAGTACTACAAAAAGTATCTGCCGGCCAACAACTTCAGCACCGGCTTCTCGATCCGCTTGCCCATCTTCAATTTCGAAGATCGCGACAAAGTAAAGGAGTCGGGAGCGGAGACTCTTCGCGCACGAGTCGAAGCTGAGCAGGCGCAACAACAAAATGATATTCAGATCGCGCAGCTTTCAAGCTCGTTGCGCGAACTGGATACGCTGGCCGAGATTGCCAAACTGAAGCAGGAGATTTCCGCAGAGCAATTAGAGACCGTAGTGTCGCAAATGGAACTGGGCAATGGAGCCAGCGGCGGCGCGAACGCTCAGCCGCAGGTTAGCCCTGAGGTCGAGCAACAGGCGCGCGCGGACGAGCGGCAGCGATTCATTGAGGCCCTGGATGCCGGTTTTGAGCTGGATAAGGCCCGGCTGAACCTGATGCGAGCCCTCGGTCATATGCAGGATTGGCTTAACGAACTGCAGGTCAAGTAGTTAGCGTATATCGAGTTAGACGCCCTAAGCCAGCCGGCACTGCCTGAAAACAACCGCAATGGTAAAATCAAAGGGATGTCTACGCCACTGAAAACCCTCTTCCTGAATCCCCCGTCATTTGAGAACTTCGATGGCGGCGCGAGTTCGCGTTGGCCTGCCACCAGAGAGATCGAGTCCTATTGGTACCCGGTGTGGCTTACCTATCCCGCTGGCTTGCTTGAAGGTTCGCGGCTGCTCGACGCACCGCCGCATCATGTCTCCGCAAAAGAAACGATTGATATCTGCAAGAGCTACGAGTTCCTCGTGCTCTTTACTTCGACCGTGGGTTGGGAAGGCGACCAGCGGCTGGCAGAAACCATCAAGGCCGCCAATCCCGCAATCAAAATAGCGTTCGTTGGGCCGCCGGTAACCACCGACCCCGACCGCGCGCTGAACGAGTGCTCGGCACTGGACTTCATCTGCCGGCGCGAATTCGATTTCTCAGTGGTCGAGTTTGCCAGGGGCAAGCCGCTCAATGAGATTCTCGGCATCAGCTACAAACAGGACGGAAAGGTGATTCACAACCCCGACCGCCCGCAGGTCGAAGACCTCGACGCGATGCCCTGGGCCACCAAGATCTACAAGCGCGACATGGATGTGACACGCTACAACGTGCCCTTCCTTCTGCACCCCTACATTGCCCTCTATTCAACCCGCGGCTGCCCGGCGCAGTGCACCTTCTGCCTGTGGCCGCAGACGTTGAGCGGGCACGCGTGGCGCAAGCGCTCCACCGACGACGTAGCCGCAGAGCTGAAGTGGGCCAAGGAGAACTTCCCGGAAGTGAAGGAATTCTTCTTCGACGACGACACCTTCAATATTCAGAAGGTCCGCACTATCGAGTTGTGCGAAAAGCTCAAGCCGCTCGGCATTACCTGGAGTTGCACTTCGCGAGTGACCACCGATTACGACACGCTGAAGGCGATGAAAGAAGCCGGCTGCAGGTTGTTGATCGTGGGCTTCGAATCAGGCGATCCGCAGATCCTCAAAAACATCAAGAAGGGCGCCACGGTTGAGCGGGCGCGGGCGTTCGCAAAAGACTGCCACGACCTTGGCCTGGTTGTCCATGGCGACTTCATCCTGGGCTTGCCCGGCGAGACTAAAGAGTCGATCCGCAACACCATCGACTTTGCCAAGAGCCTCGACGTTGAAACCATCCAGGTATCGATCGCGCACGCCTACCCAGGCACGGAGTTCTACGAGTACGCCAAGGTGAACGGATTCATTACCAATGAGCGCATGGAAGACGGCGGCGGCCACCAGATGGCGCATATCGAGTATCCGGGCCTGCCCGTGGACTACGTGATGGAGATGGTGCACCGCTTTTACGACGAGTATTACTTCCGTCCCAAGGCGGCCTTCCGCGTGGTCTGGAAAGCAGTTGTGAATCGCGACCTGCCGCGTCTCTACGTTGAAGCCAAGTCGTTCCTCAAACTGCGCGCGCAACGCAACCGGCAGGTAAAGGAATCGCGCAAGCAGCAGGCCAAGCCGCAGGCTCCAGTCGGAGCTGGTGCGTAAAGATTTCATGCCTGGATTTCCGATGAGGGCGACGCTTTTGCGTCCGCCCTCATTTTGTTTCATCTAAGTAGTGAGGCATTCAACCCACAGGAATGGCCAAACACACTCTCACACCGCGGCAGTACCTGATTCTGGGGCTGGTGGCAGTTTGCGCGCCGCTTGGCGACACTTGCCTTTCGCGCGGCATGACCCACATGCCTGCAATCTCCCTTTCGCATCCAGGCGCGCTGATCGCAGCCGTGTTCACGCCGTGGATCGCGTCAGGTATTGCACTGCTGATCGGATTCTTCGCCAGCTACCTGACCGCTCTTTCCTGGGCCGATCTCACTTTTGTGCTCCCCGCCACAGCCTTCGGAAACGTGATTGTGGCCCTGCTTTCGCGCTTTTGGCTGCATGAGACCATCTCGCTCGAACGCTGGGCGGGCATCCTGCTCATCACTCTGGGGGTGGGCTTCGTTGCGCAAGGGCCTTCGCTCACCGAACACCCCGCGCCTGAACCTGAGCGAGAGGAGGTAGAGGTGCCATGACGCTTCCCTTCTCTACTTTTCAGCCCGGCGTGTGGATGGCGACAGCGATGATTTCGGCCGTCGTGCTCAGCTCCACTACGGGTGAGGTGCTTACGGCTGCCGCCATGAAGTCTCTCGGCGACCTCGATGTGATTCGCGCGCGCTCAGGATTGAAGGGCGCAATCCGCGCCGTGCTTACCTGCCCATTGTTCTTTGCCGGCGTGTTCTTCCTGGCGCTTGCCTTCTTCTCGCTGCTCTTCGCGCTCAATCACCTCAACCTGAGCCTGGTTGCTCCCGCCTCGGCCTCACTCACGCTCGTAACCAACGCAATCGCAGGCAAAATCTTCCTGAAAGAAAACGTCGACCGCCGCCGCTGGGCCGCCGCCGTGTTTGTTTGCGTAGGCGTGTATCTGCTGGCGCACTAAGCCTGGCGCCGGGCTCCCCATCATAAACGCGCTCTTTGCGTTTAGGGTGGGATACGACAGCCCTCAACTTTCCGATGAATTGAGGCTGTCATCCTTCGATTCGGATGACCTCGGCAAACGCACCAGCGCAATCGCAATGCAGATCACAGTCGCTGCCGACATCGACGCCGGCTTGGCCGAGACATAGATCGCAGCGATCGCAATCCCCACAATCTGCCAGGCAATGATGCCCCAGGCGATAGCCCGAACGCCCCCATCGCCGCGCCGCGCCATCGATCCCAGAGTCCACGCTACCCACACGCCAAAGAGTTGCGCCGCGGTAATCGCAAGGCCAAACGCCCTGTAGAAATGCCCGTAGGAGTAAGTGCCTCCATTGATCGCAAAGCTCACTCCGTTCATGCCGCTCCACACCGCCATTCCTTCAGCCGAGGGCGGCCGAAAACTCAGAAACCCGATCGTGTGGAGCACGGCAAAAAGGAACATCACGATTGCCGTGATCCGAAACCAGAACGTAGCGTTCATGCGCCCTCCCCAGCTTGCTCAGCATAGAGCGCCAGCATTCCATTCCAACCCATTTCCGTTCCCACTGCGTCGCGCATTGTCTCCCAGCCTTCTCCGTGACGCTCAAAATAACGATGCTCGAGCTCAACCAGCGTCGTTCCGTCGTCAGCCGGAGTGAATGAGACTTCCACTTCGCTCGCGCATGCTATATCGGGTTCGTATTTCCAGGCCGGCGTTACCTGCCACGCAAATACAAACCGATGCGGTGGTTCCCATGCAATCACTGAAGCCCACGGGCAGTTGGTGCCATCTTCCTGCACGGAATAGATCGCACCGCCCGCACGCCCCTCCACCACAATTCCCTTCATAGGCGAGTTGCCAATGTGGTGGCTCTTCGGCCACCACGAGTCCATCTGCTCGGCAAAGACGCGAAATGCGCGTTCCGGTGTGGCCTTCACGCGAATGCTTCTCCGCACCGGTTGCATTCGTGCCTCAACCTGCTCGGCGCCGCCTGCGCCTTGAACGTCCAGGGTTTCCGAATGTTCCATCGAATCAATCCTCCTCTATCTTTGCCTTGAATGCTTCGAGCGCCTCGCCCCAGAACCTGTCGAAATAGGCCCGCAGCGCCGCAAACCCACGCGGATCGAGACGATAATAATTGCGGGTTCCCACAGTTTCGCTCTTCACCAGGTGCGCCTGCTTCAACACCCTGAGGTGCTGTGAAACCGCCGGCCGGGTCACGGGCAGACCGCGCGCCAGCTCCCCCACCGGAAGCGGCCCCCGGCGCAGACGTTCGAGAAGCGCCCGGCGGGTGACATCGCCAAGGGCGTCGAGTTGTCGCGTTTGGTAAGTTTCCACTAACGGTAAGTTACAGCTTACCACTATGAAAGTCAAGACTTTTCCGGGCTGGCGACGGGGGTTGTATAGAACGTATTTGAGATGGTAAGAAAAAACTGCATCCGCCGCGAGGATTCTGTTCTGCGGCGAAGAGCAGGCGCGCCTCATTGAGATGCGAGCAACGGGCCGCAGTCAAATGCCCGAAGCGGCAGCGCTGTCCAACGTGGAGAGCGAACCGTATGCGGCGCCAGTCGCTGCGGATTTTTCATCGCTCAGCGGAGCTTGTGCCCGGGCCGTAACCTAATCCCCCGAACCACCGATGATGCACTGGTTCCGGCGACTTGCCTTGCATGCGTAAAGGAACCCATCTGCAAGGTCAAAAGCCCATTGCGCAGGCTTGCCGCGATCCAAAAGCGCTCCCCCGATTGAGACTGTCGTACCAATTCGGTTCCCGCCTGCCGTTACGGCAGAAACCTCGATCATTTTACGGCAGCGCTCTGCCAACTTCTTCAGAGTTTCGATGTCCACTCCCCTCGCAAGAACCAGAAATTCATCGCCGCCCCAGCGGCCCAGCAGGTCCTGCGGCCGAAGTGCGTGTGACAGGGTTTCTGCAACTGTCTTCAGTACCTCATCGCCTGCGCTGTGGCCAAACTTATCGTTCACTTCCTTGAACTCATCAACATCAATCACCAGTAAGCCCGCTCTGGTTCCGAATTCATCCATCTCCTGCATCGCGTGCGTCACCGCCATCGTGATATGCCGGCGGTTGGACAGACCCGTGAGTGGATCCAGGTATGCCTCGGACTCCAGATCATGCGCCCTTCTTTCTATCGTCTTCTTTGAGGTGATATCGCTGAAGACCTCAACCGCGCCTACGATTACGCCATCATTGTCCTTAATAGGCGCCACGCGAACCGAAACCGGAACCCGGTGGCCCAATTTGTGGCGCAGATACACCTCGGCGTCGCGCCGTTTGCCATCGTCAATCGTGGCTGCCAACGGACAACCGCCGTGGCATAGCTGGCAACCCGAATCATCGACGTGCATAAGCAGGTTGTCGAAACAGCGCGAGCCAACTACCTCCTCGCTTGTATAACCCGTCAACTCCTCGGCACCGCGATTCCAATATGCAATCTTGCGATCCCGGTCGACAAAATAGACGCCGTCGAACAGGTTGTCACACAGTTGCTTCTGCAGCGAAGAAGAGCCTTCCGGCCCCAGGGTCAATCCTGGCGAACAAGCGAGAGGATCTCCTGAGGATTCAGAATTGGACATCTAAACCTCCTTGAGGAATCGAATTGGGGGGAGCTCCCTGGGGCCCTGAAAACCTGAGGCGGGGACAAAGCCGCTTCAAACGATATATTGGCAATCCAATCTCGAAAGTGATTCAGATCACAGAGCTTCTGAGTTGGCCTGGGCAGGCTGAGCTTCCATGGTCTGGCTAAGCTGTCGGCTACACGAATCGCATCAACCCGCGGGGCTTGAGGTCCGGCGCGAGAAATCTCCGCGGTGCGTTGATCGCCGCGCAAAGTGCTTCAGCGGCGAGATGTCCGCTGCGAGCAGCGCTCTCCATCGTTGAGGGCCAACCTGTCGCGGTCCAGTCGCCGGCAAGAAACAAATTCGGCCAGGGAGACTCCACGGCCGCCGGACGATATGCGTCGATGCCCGGCGGGACTCCGAACGTTGCACGCACTTCCTTCACCAGCGCGGCTTTCTCGAGTTTGGCCTCGCGCACCTGGGGAAAGAACTCCGCCAGCTCAGAGACAGCCTGCTCAATCGCCTGCTCGCGCGGCCGCGCGGCAAACTCCCGCGAAGCGCTTTGCACCAGTTCCAGGTAGCTGCCCTTCACCTTGCGCCACGGCTGCAGACGGCCCTTGTTGTACATCCAGTGAATCTCCCGGTCGAGCAGAACGGCGTGGGGCAGATCGGTAATCTTGCGATCGAACCAGAGATGCACGCTCGAGATGGGCCAGTGCTCGTAGTGGTCGATTTGTGCTGCCAGAGCGTCTGCGCGCTCGGCCGGCGGCAGGTTGGGAATAAGCTTGGCCGTAGCTTCAAAGGGCAGCGCCAGAATCAGGTAGTCGGTAAGAATCTCTCCCGAGCGTGTCGTAATCGTCCACTCCGAGACTTCTTCATCCCACGCCGCGGACTCAACGTTCGAATTCAAGTGAAGCTCCGCCCCTGTGCTCTTAAGAAACGCCTCCGCGCCTGCGTAGAGTTGGCTCAACGGCGCTGTGCTCATGCCCATGCGGCCGGCCTCGGCTGAATTCATGAAGAGCTCGCGAATGACTTTGGCCGCATAAGGTACGGAAATGGCGTCGAGATCGGCATTGAGCGCGCTCGCAATCACCAGCCGCCAGAATCGTTCCACCGCGCCGGAGGTTTGCTTATGCCGCTTGAGCCACGCGCTCAACGTCTGAGCCGAATCCGCCGCGACCGGGCGCAACAGCGCTTTGAATGCCCGTGCCAGCGAGAGCTTGTCAGCCAAGGTGAAGGCCTGTGCTGAAAGCAGTTTTGGCAGGCCATGCAATGGAGCGGGTAGAACGGATGGGCCAAGCACAGAGCGCCGTCCGCCGGGCTCGATCATGGTCATGTCGCTTGTCCAATCGATCTGATTGAGAACGCCGATGCGTTGGTAGAACGCGATGAGATTCGTGCAGCACCCGAAGAGCACGTGCTGGCAGTTGTCGATGACTTCGTTGACGCCGGGATGCAGGTAAGAGCCCGCACGTCCACCCAGGTAGCCGCGGCGCTCGACGAGATGCACGCGCAGGCCAGCCTCGGCAAGCGCGCAGGCGGCGCTCATGCCGGCCACGCCGCCGCCGATGACGGTAACCGAGCGTGATTCGGGTTGGCTTGCGATCGTCAAGTCGTCTGAGTATCAGTCAATCACGCCCACCCGCGCCCACGCCATCCTTGCAAGTCCAGTCAGCATAATCGTCACCTTCTTCGCCGTCGGCACACTGGCGCGGCGCGTGAATACATCGTAATCCGCGGCAACTATGCGCTTCAGCAACTCGTGATAGATAGTAACCAGCACGCGCAGCGCGGGACTGCTCTCAGGCGCGATCAGAGGAAGCAATTCCTCGGCAGATTTGTAATACTTCTCGGCGCGATCGGCGATGGACTTAAGCAATGCGCGTTCATTCGCCGTGGGCGGCGCACCAGGCGCTCGATGCAGCAAAGATTCCAGCGAAACGCCGTGTGCGGCCAGGTCTTCGAGCGGCAGATAGACCCGATTGCGCGAGGCATCTTCAACCACATCGCGCAGAATATTCGTTAGCTGGAAAGCAATGCCGGTTTCTTCGGCAAACTTTTCAGCGCGCGGATCGGTGTATCCAAAAATGCGGATGCAAACCAGGCCAACCACAGAGGCAACCAGATAACAATATCGGTAGAGATGCGCGAAGGTGGCGTAGGTATCGGGAGCGTCGACGGTATCGTGCTCCAGATCCATGGTGACACCAGCGACCAACTCCTCGAGAAGCGAGAGCGGAATATTGAATCGAGCTACCGCATGGCGCACGGCCATGAATACCGGATCACCGGTTGGCGCTCGGTTTGCCGCCTGGTGCCACGCGGCCATCCAGGTGTCGATATTGCGCCTGCGTTCCTCAAGCGTGACCGATTCGTCGTCTGCCAAGTCGTCGGCCTTGCGCATAAAGGCATAGATGGCGCAAATGGCATTGCGCCGTGCTGATGGCAGCGCAACAAAGGCGTAGTAGAAGTTCTTCGCTTCCTTCTTGGCGATTGCCCGGCAATGGGCGTAAGCACGGTCGAGTGTCATGCTGCTCGATGCAAAGGTCAAGCCGATTTCCCGGTGGTAGCCGCTCCCAGGCGCAGGAACGGCAGCGATTTGCCGCCGAGAGCGCGCAGCGCGAGCGAGAGCTTGGTGCGTTTTGAAATGGCGGGCCTGGCGCTGAGCACATCGTAATCCCGGCGCTCAATGGCGCGAAGAATTTCGAGGCCGCCCCGGCTGAAGAGATCGAGATCGACGGCCAAATCGCGGTTCACCCGGCCGATGAGCGGCAGCCCTTGCACAAAGAGCGTGCGCGCAAAGTCGACCTCGTAGCGCATCAGCGCGCGGAATTCCGGAGTAGCAATTCCCTGCTCAATGGTTTCGTCGGTCGCTCCAAAGCGGCGCATGTCGGCCTGTGGCAGATACACGCGGCCTTTGCCAAAATCCACGCGTACATCCTGCCAGAAGTTTGCCAGTTGCAGCGCAGTACAGGTCAGGTCAGAAAGTCTGAAATTCTCTCCCCGTACATTGGGACTGGCTTCACCGCAGGCGTAGAGCACCAGCCGCCCGACTGGATTTGCAGAGTTGCGGCAGTAGCCGAAGACGTCGTCCATCGTCTCGTAACGGGTGACGGTCTGATCCTGGCGGAAGGCAGCCAGCAAATCGGCGAATGGCTCCTTGGGAATGCTGCAAGCGCGGATGGTCTCGGCCAGCGCGACAAAAACTGGGTGGCGCGCACGGCCCTCGTAGCAGGCGTCAAGTTCGCGGCCCCACAAGTCAAGAAGCGCCAAGGCTGCTGCAGTATCAGGGACCTCGTCGCCGAGATCGTCGGAGATGCGGCAGTAGGCATAGATCGCGTGAAAGTGCGGGCGCAGCGCCCTGGGCAAAAACCATGTCGCAACGTGGAAGTTCTCGTAGTGCGTCTCGGCAAGACGGCGGCACCAGGCCAGTGCCTCATCAAGTGAAGGCGCAACATCGGGAATGCGATATGCGGGCGGAAGCGCAGCCCAGCCGCGGGCTATTAGCTCATCGGTTTGTGCGGCGGTGGACATTCTTCCTTAAGGGACCCAAACCCCAATATCTAGAGTTTAAATGGTCCCTCAGTACGGCAGGTTCTTCCACAGATATGGCACGTAGAACTCTTCCAGGTACCACGACAGCAGAAACAGGATTGCGACCCCGAGAACGGTCCACAAATAGATACGCACCGGCAGCGTAGCCATCAGCCTTCGCCCGGCTCCATCCTGCCCCGGTTCGTCCTGCCCCATTCCTTCCGGATTGACCCACGGCCTTGCGAAGAAAATGCCGCTCACCAGCGCCAGGCAACCGGCCACACCCATCCGCGCAATGGCGAGAATCAGCCGGTCCTGCCAATGGCTCCCCGGCACAAAAAATGCGCCCGCAACTACCGGGTAGAGCGCCAGCATGCTCACAAAGAATGAAAGCGCTTTGGTCAGGTCGAGAAGCATAGCCGAAACCTGCTGCGGGTATTGTACGGCGAAATTAGATTTGCTCACACGGCCAGCGCGCCAACCAGCACTTCTCGCGAACCGTCGGAAATCGTACCGCCGGTCTCCCGAGGCTGCGGAAAACTAGCCTCAGGTCGCTCTGTAACAAGGGCACGGCTTTAGCCGGGCCGATAAAGCTCCCAAAATGAGTCCGGGCTTTAGCCCCTGCTGCGCCTCGTGTTGCGAAATTGCCTCGTTCAAGGAGTTTTTCCGCAGCCCCTCCCGGCCCCCAGCAATTTCACCGGAAACTGAATTCCCGTTGGCATCACACTTTTACAAATCGCGCCAGTTCGGCCCAAAGCCCAGGTCCGCGATCAATGGCACGCTCAGCTTCACTACGCCTTCCATCTCCGCCTTCACGAGCGCGGCAACTTCGTCCTTCTCATCAAACGGAACCTCGAAGAGCAGTTCGTCATGCACCTGCAGCACCATCCGCGTCTTCAGCTTACGTTCTGCCAGCTTGCGATCAAGCGCGATCATGGCCAGTTTGATCAGGTCCGCTGCGGTTCCCTGCAGCGGAGTGTTGATGGCCGTGCGCTCGGCAAATCCGCGCTGGTTCGGATTGCGGCTCTCGATATCCGGAATCGGCCGTAGCCTGCCAAACATCGTCCGCACGAAGCCGTCCTTGCGTGTCTGCTCCAGCGTCTTCTCGATGAATTCCTTTACGCCCTGGTAGCGCGCAAAATAGCGATCGATGTACGCCTTCGCTTCGGCCTGCGGAATGCCAAGCTGCGCGGCGAGCCCGAACGCCGAAATACCGTACACGATGCCGAAGTTCACCGCTTTGGCGCGGCCCCGCGTTTCCTTGTCCATCTGGTCGATAGGCACGCCAAACACTTCGCTCGCAGTCAGCGTGTGAATGTCGATGTCTTCGGCATAAGCCTTCGTCAGCAGCTTGTCCCCCGAGAAGTGCGCCAGCAATCGCAATTCGATTTGCGAATAATCGGCTGAGAGCAATTGCATTCCCGGAGCCGCAATGAACGCCGCACGAATCTCTCGCCCCAACTCCGTCCTTATCGGAATGTTCTGCAGATTCGGATTGACGCTCGAAAGCCTGCCCGTAGCCGTGGCCGCCGCTTGAAACGTGGTATGCACGCGCGATTCCAGGTCGGCCAGCAACGGCAGCGCATCGATGTAAGTCCCCTTCAGCTTCGACAATTGCCGGTACTCGAGAACGAGTTTGGGAACATCGTGTTTCTCGGCAAGCTGCTCCAGCACATCTTGCGCCGTCGAAACCGTCTTGCCCTTGCCGCGCACCATCGGCGCCGGCAATCCAAGATCGGTAAACAACACTACGCCCAGTTGCTTCGGCGAGTTGATGTTGAACTGCTTGCCCGCCAGTTCGTAGATGCGCGCGCCCACCCGCTGAATCTCGGTGCCGAAGCGGAGGCCAAGCCCGTCAAGCACCGCCAGATCGATGCGCACTCCCGCCTGCTCCATGCGGAAAAGCACCGGCGCCAACGGCAGATCGATTTCACGATACGCACGCTCCACGCCCGTCTTCTGCACCTCGGCCTTCAGCACCGGTGCCAGCGCATGAATGGCCGCCGCGCCCGCCGCCGGAGTTGCGGGCGCAGGCTGATTGTTGCGCGCCGCCACGTCGGCAAGTGACTGTGTGGTGTGCGTGGGATTGAGCGCATACGAAAGCAGCATGGTGTCGTCCACCGCGCCCTTCAGTGCAACTCCTTCTTCGGCCAGCACGTGCATCGCCAGCTTCAAATCGTGCGTCACTTTTTGCTGGGACTCATCTTCAAGCAACGCGCGCAGCTCCGGCGTAAGTTCAAGCTTCAGCGCACGGCCCGCTTCCGCGCTCACTCCAACCGCGAAGCTCGCCTTCTTCTCCGCGGCCTCGGCCACATCCAGTAACGACAGCGTCATCGGCGCATCCGGCGTTTCCTCTTCTTCTATCGCCCTCACTCCGGCCGCTTCCGCATCGATGGCAAATGCAAATCCATTCGTCCGCGCCGCCTGCAAAAACGCAGCAATCTGGTCGGCGGTCGGATCGTCGAGAATCTCCACCGAAACGCCGCCCTCCGCAGGCGCAAGGTCGCGCAGCATTGACGTGAACTCAAGTTCGGTAAACAGTTCGCGGCAAGCCTCGATATCCGGCGTCTGCGTCTCCATTGCGTGCAAATCAAGCGGCAAGGGCACGTGACAATCAATCGTCACCAGTTCCTTCGACAACAACACCGCATCGCGATTCTGCTCAAGCGATTCGCGATAGGTCTTGCGCTTTACTTCCGCGGTGCGGTCCAGCACCGCTTCAACGCTGCCGAACTCCACAATCAGGTCCACACTACCCTTGTCGCCAATGCCGGGCGCTCCCGGAATGTTATCCACTGAGTCGCCGCGCAGCGCCATCACGTCCACCACTTTCTCCGGCGGAACGCCCAGCACTTCTTTCACTTTTTCAGGATCGAGAACCAGGTTGTCCTTCTGCGGATTGAGAACCCTCACCTGCGACGTCACAAGCTGCATCATGTCTTTGTCGCCGGAGACGATGTAGACCTCGTGCCCGTATTCCGCTGCCTCGCGCGCCAGCGTGCCGATCACATCGTCCGCCTCAAATCCCACCGCCTCAAGAATCGGAATACGCAACGCATCGAGCGACCGGCGTATATACGGAATCTGCCTTCGCAAGTCCTCGGGCATCGATTCGCGCTTGGCTTTGTACCCCTCGTAGCTCACATCTTCAAAGCTCTGCGTCTTGCTGTTCCACTTGCGCAGCGGGCCCATGCTGCGCGCGCGCTCGTCGCGAAATACTTCGCCGCTGGGGTCGAACACCGCTGCGAAATACTTCGGCTCAAAGTCCTGGCGCAGCTTCTTGATCATGTTCACAAAAACATAGGTCGCAGCGGTGGGCAGCCCCGAGCGCGTCGACATGGGCCGAGAATGCTGCATGGCGTGATACGCACGGAAGATGAACGACATGGTGTCGAGCAAAAAGACAGGCGGCTTGGATGGGTCGGTCACGATTGAGAGTTTAACAGGCTGCCAGTGCACGGTGGGCGGTGGACGGTGAACGGTGGTCCGTGAACGGTCCACGGCTCACGGTCCACTGTCCACCGTTCACGGCTCACGGTCCACCGTTCACCGTATAAACATGCAATCCCCGTAGCTGAAGAACCGGTAGCGCTCTTCCACTGCGTGCCGATAGGCGGCCAGCATCTGCTCACGGCCGGCGAACGCGCTCACCAGCATCAGCAGGCTCGATTGCGGCAGATGAAAGTTTGTCAGCAGCGCGCCAACCACTTTGAATTCGAATCCCGGCGAAATAAAAATCGCCGTCTCGCCCGAGTGTGCCGCGAATTCCCTGCCCTCAGCCTCGCGCGCAATCGACTCAAGCGTGCGCACCACCGTTGTGCCCACAGCCACTACGCGACGGCCATCGCGACGGGCGCGGTTCAGCGCTTCGGCCGCCTCCGCGCTCAGGGAATAGCGTTCGCTGTGCAGCCGCACATCTTCTACGCGCTCCACGCGCAGCGGCGCAAACGTCCCCAACCCCACATGCAACGTCACGCGCGCAATTTCAACGCCTCGCTTCGCAACCGCATCTAGTATGGCCGGCGTAAAGTGCAGTCCCGCCGTGGGGGCAGCCACCGAACCCCGCTCCCGCGCGTACACCGTCTGGTAGCGCTCGCGGTCGGCGTCGGCATCGTCGCGATGAATGTACGGCGGCAGCGGCATGTGGCCGACCCGGTCGAGCGCCGCAAAAAAATCCTCCGTCGGCGCAAACTCCAGCAGCCGCTCGCCGAACTCGCCGCGCTCCAGAACGTCAGCCTCTAGCAACGTTTCTCCGTTCGGCCCGGGAAACACCAACCGCTCGCCATTGGCAACCTTGCGCCCCGGCCGCACCAGCGCACGCCAGCAGTTGCCGCTCGCCGGGGTCCTTGCGGACGGGTCTTGGTCCGTGGGGTAACTAGCCGGCGCGGTCAGCATTACTTCAATGCGGCCCGTGGGCCGTTCGCGCTCACGCACCAGCGTTCGCCGCGCGTAAAGCCGCGCCGGAATCACGCGGCTGTCATTCAGCACCAGCAGGTCGCCCGCGCGCAACAGTAATGACAGATCCTGAAACCCGCCGTCGCTGAATTCGCCTGTCGCGCGATCCATCACCAGCATGCGGCTCTCACCCCGAACGGCCGGCGGCTGCTGCGCAATCAGTTCCTCGGGCAGTTCAAAATCGAAATCCGCCACGCGCCGATCGTGATCCGCGGTTTGACTCTTTGGAGGAGAGGGTTCAGGCATTGTGTTTTCCAAAATGCGTAAGAGCCCGCAACCGCGCGCGTTCAATAGCGGCGTTCAGTTCTTCGCGCTTCGCCTCAAATTCGTCCGGCGCCAGGTCGCGCGGCACTTCAGTCCACCGCGCCCAGCTCACCACGATGCGCGTGAATGGCTTGGGGATTAGAAACCGGTCCCACGATCGCATCGTCCACCCACGCTCGGGCTCCAGGTGAAACGCCCCGATCCGCGCGCCGGTCATTTGCGCCAGCTTGATGGGCCCCATCTTGGTTTGGTAAATCGGTCCGCGTGGCCCATCCGCGGTGAAAATCGCCGGCCGGCCCCATTCAATCACATCCTTGAGCCCCAGCAATCCCTCGCGCGCGCTCCGCGAGCTTGATCCGCGCACCGCGTTAAAGCCAAACAAGCCGAGTATCCGGGTAATCAGCTCGCCATCAAAGCTACGGCTGATGAGAATCGTTGCATGGGTTCGGTGGTAATAGACGGCGCAGGGCAGCACGCATTGGTGCCAGAAGCAAAAGATCTCGGCGCCTGCACCCGCGCCGCCCACCAGCGGGGTTACGCCCTCTTCGGCAATCTCTTCAAAGCGCCATGTCGACCCCAGCAGCCATAGCAATGCCCACACCAATCGCGGGACAACAGCCAGCGCCAGGCGCTGGCCCAGCGTGAACCCGGGTCTGTTTTCGGTGGTCACTGCTTCGATTCTAGCTATACCGGAGCCAGCGCAGCAGTTCAGGCAGGGTGGCGCGCTTGCCGTACATCAGAATGCCGATTCGGTAGAGGCGCGACGCGAACCACAGTACCGCCCAGATGCTCAGCACCAGCAACAGCACTGAAAGCCCAATTTGCCAAACCGGCACCGCAGCCAGCCCCATCCTCGGCATCATCACCAATGGCGCCGTGGGCGGGAAGAGCGACGCCGCAACCACCCAGGGCGCGCTTGGATTCCTTAGCAGGAACGGCAAAATGAAGAATGCAGTCCATGTAGGCAGCACGGCCAGCGTGATATACATCTGCAGGTCCTGCGCGGTCTCGCAGGTTGCGGCCAGCCCCGAGAAAAATGCACTGTACAGGAAGAATCCCAGCACAAAATAGACCGGGAAGAATATCCCTTCCATCCACGTGAACTGAATCTTGATGTCGCCGCTCATCAGCATTGCGGCCAGGCTCGACCCGCTCAGCGCCACCGCGGCTGCAACCCAGATGGCGATCTGCGTCAAGCCCACGGCGCCCACCCCGATCAGTTTGCCGGCCAGCATTTGGTCCGCACGCGTCACAGATAGCATCACTTCGAATATGCGCGAGGTTTTCTCCTCCACAATCGAGCGTGCCATGTCGAGACCGTAGAGCAAGATCGGCATGGTCATCAGAAAGGTCATCAGCATGGCCTTGTAGAAAGGCCCCATGCCCTGGCTTTTGCCGGTCTTGCCCGTCGCATATACCTGCAGGGTGTCGAACGAAACTTTCTTTACCAGCGCCTGCACCTGATCTGGCGTCATTCCCTTCTGCGCCAACCGCTGATTCACAAACGCGAAGTTCACCGCCGCCTTCAGGTCGTCGTCATCCTCCAGATTGATCGATGAAGCCGATGCAAATGTCACCCTGGGACTGGCAGACGCCGAATCTTCGATCGTCAGCAGCCCATCGACAGACTTGTCTTGCACCTTGGCGATCAGGCCCGCGCGGTCCTGTTCCGTAAACGGCGCATCCACATCGATCTTGTATCCCGCCTTCTTCTCTTCCAGCAGACTGGTGCGTATATCATTCGCCAGCGCCGCATTATCGCTGGCAATCGCAATGTATTTGCCCGTACCCATTTTTTTGCCGGTGTACGCACTTACAAAGAGCAATCCAACCAGAACCGCCGGCACCAGAATGGTCGACATCCTGAAGGCACGGCCGCGAATCTGCTCCAAATACTCGCGCTTCGCAATCAGCAGCATATTACGCATCGGCTTTGCCTCCCACCGTCTGGATGAAAATCTCTTCAAGCGATGGCTCAACCAGCTCAAACCGGTAGATGGTGGCCATTGACGCCGCCAGGTGCAGCAGCTTCTGCGAGTCGCCGTGCGGCTTGAGTTTGATCTGGGCGTGTCCTGAGTAGTTGGTGGCCTCGGCAATCTCGTCGCTCTTCAGGAACTCGTCGCTGCCTTCGAACTCCACCACCACGCGGTCGCGCTCGTAGCGGCTCTTGATCTCACGCACCTTGCCGGCAAGCACTGCTACGCCGCGATCGATCAGGCAGATCGAATCGCACAGCTTCTCCACCTGGTCCATGCGGTGCGTCGAAAACAAAATCGCCTTGCCCTTCGATTTCAGATCGAGCAACGCATCCTGCAGTAACGTTGCATTCACCGGGTCCAGTCCGCTGAATGGCTCGTCCATCACCACCAGCCCCGGATCGTGCAGAAGCGTGGCAATAAACTGGATCTTCTGCTGCATGCCCTTCGAAAGCTCCTGCGTCTTCTTGTCGAGGGAGTCGGCAATTTCCAGCCGCTTCGTCCAATCGAGGGCGCGCTTGTTGGCTTCTTCGGCACTGAGCCCGTGCAGTTGACCGAAGAACACCAGTTGGTCCAGCACATTCATCTTCTTGTAGAGCCCGCGCTCTTCAGGAAGGTAGCCCACACGGTCAAGACTGGCGCGGTCAAACGGCTTGTCAAACAGCTCAACCCGCCCCGAGTCGGGCATCGTTATGCCCATCATCATCCGAATGGAGCTGGTCTTCCCGGCGCCATTCGGACCCAGCAGTCCGAACATCTGGCCGGCCTCAATGCTCAAGCTGAGATGGTCAACTGCTACTTTGCTCTGGTAAGCTTTGGTAACTCCCGTCAGTTCGACAACTGGCATGGGTTCTCCCGGCCTGTTTGTGGATGGTGAGAAATCGGGTAAAGGCCTTGGAGCAGTTTAGCAAAGGCCGGCTCGTCCACCCTTTATCACTGCCTCGGTTCATTGCTATTGCGAGGAAAGGTTCCCGGGTGCCCCGGCGCACCGCGAGAGAGGCAGGAACACTCTAGAATATGGTATTCGAGACGTTAAACCATTGACTCGTGGCGCAGAGTGTTTCTATTTAGAACAAAGCTCCACCTTTGAGGGACTTACTTCGTGACCAAAGAGGGACCAATGACCCGACAAAAGAGGGACTCCCAAACCCCTGATTTACCACTAGATTGGTATCGGAACAGTCAGGAGAGCCAGATGGCAACGCTGCTGTCGATGCAGGATTATGAAAGCCCTATTAACGTGACGCAGGGAACCACACTATCCGGTCCAGATCGCAAGCCCCGCGGCCTCAAGGAACTCGATATTCGCCAGGCAGTCGTTGAAGAACTGGTCCTCAAGCTTCTTTATCTGGTCGGCTCCATCTCCATGCTCGAGCTCTCTGACAGCGTAAAGCTCAGCTACGAAGTTACCGACGACGTCTTCTGCCGTCTCCGCGCCCAATCGCTTTGCCAGGTCAACGGCATGAGCGGCAACATTCCGCACATCGGCATCACTGCTCAGGGCCGCAACCGCGCCATCGAACTGATGCAGCAGAGCCAGTACACCGGTGTCGCTCCGGTCGCCCTTTCATCGTATGTAATGCAGACGCGCAAACAAAGCGTGCAACACGTTGAAGTCCACGAACAAGAAGTTGAGCGCGCCTTCAGTCACCTGGTCATCGACCCTGAACTGCTTCGCCAATTCGGCACCGCCCTTAACTCGGGCAGCGCCATCTTCCTTTACGGTGCTGCAGGCACCGGTAAAACTACTGTTGCCGAGGTTCTCTCGCGGGTGCTCGCTGAAGATTCGGTGTGGATCCCCCACGCCGTTGAAATCGACGGCCAGATCATCACCGTCTTCGACCCCGCCATCCATCATGCTATCGAGATGCCCAAGCCTTCAGCCCACGATGAGCGCTGGGTCAAGTGCCATCGCCCGGCCGTGCTGGTGGGCGGTGAACTCACCGCCGAAATGCTCGACATGCAGTACAACCCCACATCAAAGTTCTATATCAGCCCGGTGCAGATGAAAGCTAACAACGGCGTGCTGATCATCGACGACTTTGGCCGCCAGCGCCTGCGCCCCGACGAATTGCTCAACCGCTGGATCGTGCCCCTCGATCGCCGCATCGACTTCCTAACCCTTGTGGGCGGCAAAAAACTTGAGATTCCCTTCGAGATGCTGGTCGTCTTCGCCTCAAACAACGACCCCTCCAGCCTCGTCGATCCCGCCTTCCTGCGCCGCATTCAAACCAAGATCAAGCTGGGCACCATCACCGAGGAACAGTTTGCCGAGATCTTCCGCCGCGTTGCGCTCGACAAAAACGTCACCTACGAGGACGGCATTCCCCAGGACCTTATCCGTTTCATCCGCTCCACGCTCAACGAGGAGCTGCGCTGCTGCCATCCCCGCGACATCGTCAACCAGGTCTGCTGGCAGGCCCGTTATGAACAAAAGGTGGCCCACGTAGATCATCAGACCCTTGAGCGCGCCATTCATGCCTACTTCCCAATGATTTCGTAGGGCCTTGAAAAAGCGGCCATCAATCTGAGGGGGACTCGCTTCACGCGAGTCCCCCCTCAGGTTGTTTAAAAACCTGTAGCTTTGAATGGGCACGGATTCATAGGTTGACGAAAAACCTGCTGCTTTGAAAGGGCACGAATTCACAGGTTGATAAAAAACTGCTGCTTTGAAAGGGCACGGATTCATCCGTGCCACAAGTCCAGCAATATCAAAACGGCTTTAGCCGCTGAGGGATGGTTTAAAGCTTCGTAGCAAGCTGGGGGATTCGCTGCACGCGAGTCCCCCAGCTTGATGAAAAACCTTTAGCTTTGAAAGGGCACGGATTCACAGGTTGACGAAAAACCTGCTGCTTTGAAAGGGCACGGATTCATCGGTGCCACAAGTCCAACAACATCAAAACGGCTTTAGCCGCTGAGGGATGGTTTAAAGCTTCGTCGGCAGCCTGAGGGGGATTCGCTTCACGCGAGTCCCCCTTTTCTTCATCCCAGCAGGCCCTCCACCAATTCCTGCCACTCGGCATAGAGAGTGGGCCGGTGGAATTTGTTGCCGGCGCGGGCATACCAATAATTGGCGTTCCATTCCACACCCTCTTTGCGGTGCAGGTAGGCGTGAGCGGCCATGCCGTCGATTGTCTCAAGCTCATCGACAAGCGCGTGCGCGCGTGCCCAGTCGCCTTTGGCGTCCCACCAAAGCGCGGCAAGAGGCGCCGATAGCCCCTCGGGAGGCGCGTCGAGCGAAAGAGCGGATTTAAATTCTGCAGGAGTCATAAACCAATTACGGGCTGCCCTCGGGGGTGAATGCCCGGCACCCACTAGTCTTCGATGAGGAGACCATTCGGCTGCAATCTTTCCTCATCTACTGTGACTAAAATCACACGCCGCGAACCTGCTCGCTGCTACAAATAGATCATCCATTTCGACAACACAGTGTACGACGGGCCCGCCAGGGGGAGATCGGGAAAGATCACCGCAAAGCAGCGATCTGTAGTTGGGCCTCCCGCCCCACTGGCGAATTCTCCGCGGTTCCCACGTAATCGAGCCGCGGAGATGCTTGCGCCTGGCCCAAACCCCAGCAGCAATGGCTTCCCGTCGAAACTGGCCTCGCTTGGCCAGTTTCTGCTGAAGTTCAGACCCTGAACCGTTCAAACCACACTGACATGATTGCCGCGACGCGCTCCGGTTGCTCGTAGGCGGCCAGATGGCCGGCGTCGGCGAGCACGTGGTACTCACAGCCACCCGGCGAAGCGCGGAACGCTTCCATCTCAGCGGGCGTGACGGCGCCATCTTCCCCACCGGCGATAGCAAGTACGGGCGCCGTAATACTAGCGACCGTGGGTACCGAGTCAAGCCGCGTGGCAAGACCCGCTTGCACTGCCACCAGGGCCTCGGCCGTCAGCGACATGCGCGCGCGGACCTCGGCAACAACCTCAGGCCGGCGCGCGCGAGTGGTCGCCCCCACCAGATTCTGAGCGTTCCCGTCGAATACCTTCGCCGCTTCGCCGGCTCGCGCCTGGGCAATGGTCGCAGTGCGCTTTTCCAGGTTTGCTTCGGCATCGGGCTGGGGCTTTGAACAGATGAATGCCAGACCCTTCATGCGTTCTGGAGCGCGGCGCCAAAGTTCGAGTAGAACGTAGCCGCCAATGGAGCAGCCGGCAAACACCGCGCCCGACAGGCCCAAATGGTCGAGCAGCGCGACAATATCCGTGCCGAGCTGGGCGATTGTGAGTACTGGCGCATCGGGCAAGCGCGCGAATAGGCCCGTCGGCAATCCTGAGCCCAGCTCGGAGATGCCGTGGCCGCGCAGATCGGGGACTATGGCGCGCAGCGGTCCAAAGTTGGAAATCAGCGGCCGCCAGTAATCGCGATCAAGGGGGGTAGGGTGCAGAAACACTACGGGAAGGCCTGCGCCCAAGTCGCTATAACCGAGGCGAGCGCCGGAGGAGAGATAGGTTGGGCTCATGCCTGAACTCAAGTCCGGGCTCATGTTTGGGCTCATATCTGGGGAGGATAAACTCCTGGGGCAATCGGCATCTCTTCAGGAATGCCGATCCAGGCGGCGAGATAGGCTATACCCACCAGGCCACTGGAAAAGAAGAAGCCGAGCACGGTGACAATGCGGACTACCGAGACGTCCCAGCCGTTGGAGTGGGCGAGCGCAATGCATACGCCGGCGATCTGGCGACCAACGCGAGGGCGCACCAGCGGCCTGCCCTGCATGGGTTGCGGCGGGGGGATGGTGGCGCCGCAGCTTGAGCAAAAACGCGCGGTCGCAGGGAGCCCGGTTCCACAACGGTTACAGAAGACGGCCATTTTCATTCCTCCTCAAGGGGGAAGACATCAATCACAGAATACGATGAAGGCGGCCCTAAGGTTCCCGGGGAAACACACAGAAGTTAATTGCCGTGGTATGGGCTGCGCAAGCCCTTGCGGGCACTGTCTGCGCGTGAGGTGTTAGGGCCGGCGTCGATCGCGGCCTGGTAATCCTTTACCGCTTCCTGCCGCTCCGAGTTCAGGTCGTGGCACTGGCCGGCATCGAGAAACGAACGAACCTTGAGTTCAGGGCTCACGCCGGGACTGTTGGCAGCGTGTTCGTAGGCCTGGGCCGCCTCGAGGTAATGACGCTGGCCGCGCAACGCGTCGCCGAGGCCAAAGTATGTGAGTTCCATCTTGGTAGATGCAAAATAGCCCGGCTTTTCATTATCGGCCACGATTTGGCGGTAGGCATCGACGGCGCGCATGCCTTCGCCTGCGTCCTTGCGCAGGTTGGCTTCTTCAAGGCAGAACAGGTAGTCGTGCGGGTACTGCTTCTCGAGACCGTGAACCACCTGGATAGCATCCTGGTAGCGGGCCTCGCGGCGCAGAAAGAGCGCCGTAACTGTTCGCGCCTCGATGCTGGTGATGACGCCGCGATTTCCGTCGTCCTGGAGGAGCGCAAGGCCGGTGGATTTTGAGCCGGTAATGCCGGCAATGCCGATCATCAACTTAAATGGCCAGGGCAGCGCGCCGACAACATACTGGTAGACACCCACGATGAGCTTGGCATCGACATAATTCGGGTCCAGTTTGAGAACACGTTCGCAATCGTCTTTGGCTTTCACCGACTGGTGAAAGGCTGAACCGTAGGCGCGCTCGACCATGGCCAGATAAGTGCAGCGCAAGCTGTGAACCCAGCCACGGGCAAAGAGTGCGTCAACGTCGTTGGGGTTCTTGCTGAGCCGCCAATCGGCGTCGCGCATGGCTTCATCGGCAAGGCCCAGAATCCGGTCGCGAACATTTACATCTTCTTCAGTGGCGTGACGGCCGGTTAGAAAACCATCGTTCGCGTAGAACGTAGTGTCGAGCAGGTCTTCGCGATATAGCTCCTGAAAAAGCAGCGCGTTCACCAGGTAGGCGGCGGCCTGCGGGTCGCCGGGATGCTGCTGATAGAACTTCTCGAAGCGGGCAACGGCGCCAGGGTAGTCGAGGTTGTAGAAGCGGTCGTATGCCTCGCGGACCTGGGGATCGTAGTTCATATGGTTGGTGTCCACGGTGGCCGCGTGAATGAAGGGCGAAGCCCAAAAACTGCCGAGAGCGACTAACACCGCGAGTGCCCAGCGAAAACTCAAATCTTTCCCCCTTGATGGTCGTGGCGCCCGGCCCGGGAGCGAAGGACGCAGGCAGGTCAGCAAAGTGACAGTTCTATTATCGAGCCTTTGGGTTTGCGCAGTGCGGACGGCAAAGTCTTTTGTTGTGTGCGGCAAGTTTGATTGGCCGGTTCGTTTGACGGGCATTCATATATTTCCACCTGAAGTTGGCTTACCATGAAGGTATGCCAATCCCTGACCGGATGAAACCCAGCTTTGGAAACGTACGCACCCCGGAGCTCGATCCACTGGACGAAGCGGCCAGGCGCCTGATTGTGGCTCTTGACGTGGCCGGAGCAGCCGCGGCGGAGGACCTGGTGAATCGGCTGGAGCGGAGTTGCCACTGGTTCAAAGTTGGCATGGAGCTGTTTACGGCGGCCGGGCCGGCGGCGATTAAGCCGCTGGTGGCGCGGGGCCACTCGGTCTTCCTCGATCTAAAGTTCTGCGACATTCCCAACACGGTTGCAGGGGCGGTGCGCTCTGCGGCGGGGCTGGGAGTGCGGCTGGTGACCGTTCATGCGTCGGGCGGACCGGCGATGCTCGATGCTGCGCGCAATGAGCTTGAAAAGTTGGCCGACCCTCCGCAACTGCTGGCGGTGACGGTATTGACGAGCATCGACGCCGAACAGGCTGGAGCAATAGGAATTGGCCGCTCACCCAGCGAACAGGTTGAAGTGCTGGCGCGAATGGCATTGGGAGCGGGAATCACGGGGTTTGTATGCTCGCCGCAAGAGGTGGCGCGGCTGCGCGAATTGGCGGGCCCCGAGGCGGTTCTGGTGATCCCAGGTATCAGGCCGACTGGTGCGCAGACGGGCGACCAGAAGCGGGTTGCAACGCCTGCCGAAGCTTTGCGCAACGGCGCCAGCTTCCTCGTGGTTGGGCGGCCAATTACGCATGCCGCCGACCCGGCCGAGGCGGCTGAAGCAGTGCTCAAAGAGATGGCTGAGGCGCTGTAAGCGGGTTACAGGATAGCGGTTGCATGGCTTCTGCACAGCTCCGCACGGCCTTGCACAGCCCTTGCACAGTTGGAACTGTGCGGATTTCTACTGTCAACTTGTTGATTTGATTGGGCCGGCTTGCGGCTGCACAGTTTCTGCGTGCTTTTGAGGGAAAAAAACCAGCGCGCAGGCGACGGCGAGGGATGGGCGCATGGTGGTGATTGTACGGATGCTGTTCTGCATATTCCCGGACCGATCCTTTCCAATTTAGAAGTGTGCGCCAAAGGACCGTAATTATCGGCAAACGGGTCAGAAAAGTTTTCTCCGCTACGTTGAAAAGAGCGATTGAGATTTTTCCGGTTCTCCCACCCTTCGCTGGAAGAAAGCGAAGGATGGGGCACCCTCGATGGTGGGAGGATGAAGATGAAAAACATGGGTGAGACGTCGGCCTTACATCTCCGGTCTGCAACGGCGAGAGATCGCCACCCCGACGAATACAAATCATTCGTTAGGGGCCCCGCACCGGAGCATCCTCAGCTTGATCATGTTCGGTATGTGACCAAGGCACCCGCCTACTGTCGGCGTAGACTTACACGGCGTCAGGGCTGATCAGCGGGGTGAATCTAATCGTTAGGAGCCGCGGCAATTTCCAGCTCCGTCTATTCCTCGAAGATCCAGTTGGCTACCTCCTGGTTTCCGTCAAAGTAGAACGACAGCGCCACCTGGGCGTACCCGGCGCTCTGCTCTTCGAAACTCGATCCCACGATGATGGGGCGAGGCAGCGTGTCGCCGTGGACTTTGGTTCCAACCAGAACGAGCCCGTTCGTCGAGTTTCCGCCGAAAGCTGTGATGATGTATCCAGCCGCGGCGAGCTGCTGCGCAGCCGAGGGCACCGCCTCGAAAGTTGTCGTCGCCACCTGGACGTCGTACACCGTCGAAGGATCGCTCTGCCAACTGTACGAGAGCACGTCGAGCTGGCCTGAGGCATTGAACGATATTGCCGTAATCACCTGACTCTCCGCGCCAAGTTCTGTCGCAACAGATTCGAGATCGGCCGGCGCCACATTGGAAACGGTCATAGCGAAGCCGGTCGTCTGTGTTGTCGATGCATATCCCACCGCGAAAATGTCGTTGGCAGGCTCTTCGTCAAGGGTCATCACAATCGAATTTGGGGTCGAGAACGATGCCAGGTCGCTCTCGAGGTTCTCGATGACGTCGCTTTGGTACGAATAAACGAACCCGATTACACCGAGCGGCAAAGGATTGGCATCGTAAAACCATTCGCAGTCGTACTGTGATCCTTGAGCGCAAGGCCCTGGACCAAATTGAAATGGCCCACCCACGTAATTCGTATATTGGGCCTGGCCGAAAGGCAACATACCGGTTGCAATTCCGCCGGGCTGAATACCCTCCGCCCAGGCCGGCGCGTCAACCTGATTGAAGCGCAGGTCGCCCTGCTTCGGAGAGCGCGGGCCGACGGTGAGTGTTGCCGATTTGCTTGTGACGGAGCCTGCTGCGTTGGTCACGACCACTGTGAATGCAGAGCCGCTATCGCTAACCTGCACAGCCGGAGTGACGTAGGTCGCAGAAGTCGCGCCCGGTATCGGCGATCCGCCCTCGTCCCACTGGTAGGTCAGCGGCGCCGATCCGCTCGCAGCGACTGTAAAGGTCGCGGACTCTCCGAGTGGTGTGCTTTGCGCGGTGGGCTGCGTAACGATGGTGGGCTGTATTGGCGCCGCACCGGGGGCCGAACCACAACCTGTGGCCAATAGAAGTAAGAGCAAGCCACACGCCGATGACAGTGTTCCCCAACGTCGCCGGGCCACTCTCATTTTGGATCCCATAGCCATAATCCCCCTTGGTCCACGAAGGTCGAATGAATCAAGGCAGCGGAATGGGGGCCTGCCTTGACGGCGGATTTATACCACGGAGCCGGGTCGCCCTACGGTGTCACGTAGCACTTGGGGATGTGACAGGCGTGGGAATCAACTGCCGGAGCATCTCCGTTACCCTGAAAAGAGCGATTGAGAGTTTTCCGATTCTCCCCCTCTTCGCTAGAAGAAAGCGAAGGATGGGGCAACCTCGATGGTGGGAGAACGAAGTTGGAAAACATGGGCGCGCCATCTGCCCCACCCGCCCAAATGCAGGTCCTTCGACTTCCTTCGCTGTGCTTCGGTCGCTCAGGATGACATCGTATTGGTGACACGAATTTTAGACACGAATTCTAGACGCGAATTTGGACACGAGTTTTAGACACGAGTTTTAGATTCGAGTTTTAATGACGGAGACTTTAAATCGGGTGCGGGGTGGTGTTGCGTGCCGCAGTCACGTTGTCGGGATCGTCGGTAAACAATTTGCCTGCGGCATAGGCGAATTTCTGGTATTGACTGCCGACCTTGCGAATCGCGTCCTGCGCCCCATCGTTCCATGTGGCGCGCGCTTCGCCATTCACATAAACCCAGTGGCCAGCAATACCGCGGATCGAGCGGTAGGCGGTGCCGTCATCGTTCAAAGTGATGTAGAACGTGCCGCCGTTTCCGTCGCCACACTCCCACTTGCCGATGAAGCGGCCGCGGGATGGCATGCCGGGGCTGGAGATTTCACCTGAGACCGCGGAGCCGCCGCTTCCGCCGAACTCGACGCGATCGATGTCAGAGAGGTTGAAGGTTTGGCGATGGCCGTCTTTGAATACGATCACGATGGTGCCTGGGGCGGTCTTTTGTGAGGTGGGCGGGGCGGAGTAGCTGGCCGAAACCGCGAGGCAAAGCAATAAGGCGGCGCCGGAAAGGCGAACAATCCTGGTCATGCGATTCTCCCTTGCACTTTGGAGTACGCGAGAGATTGTATCGCGGTTCAGCAATTCGCGCGGGAGAGAACCGGGATTGGCGATTTCACGTGGGGATTCTGGAGGGGTGTGGGCCGCCGGAACCGGCAGCCCATCGTTCATAGATTACTTAAAGTTTTTCGTAGAAGTCGCAGACTGAGCAGGAGATATAGACTCCGCCGGGAATGCCGCGCTCGCGGTCTTTGACGCGCTTGACGATGCGCGTGGGCTTGCTGCACTTGGGACAGTCAGTCGACTTCGTCGTGTCCATTACCTTCTTGCGGTCACCTGTTTTTGCGATCTTAGCCATCGGTGGGGTGTTTCTCCTTTGTGGGCGTCTCTGCACACATTCGCTGCTGCGAACGGCTTCAACGGCGCGGTTTGCCCGCCACGTGGGCGAGCAAGACTCGCTGCTCCAAGTTTACATGAATGGCGGGTTGGGGAGCTTTCGCGCCGGCCCTCCGGGGCGGCGGATCAGACAATGTCGGCTTTCCCAGGCTTCCGCTCCGCTCCACCCTAGGCTAAGCGCGTCGGTCAATTTGCGCCGGAAGGAGTGCTGGAGGGCGGCTGCGAAGGCTGAGGCGCGGCTGGCGGCTGAGCGGGCGTTGCCGGCTGAGTTGATGCTGGCTGGGTTGACGCGGGCTGCACGGGAGCCGGCGCGGCCGGTTGCTGCTGGTCAGGATTCACGCCGGGCTCATACTCGGGATTCGGCTTGGGCGGCTGTACCGGGCGCATTGCGCCGGTGGCTTTTTGATCCTGGTCGACGCCAACGGTTTCGCCGGGATTCGCCAGGCTGGGCGGAGCCGGGGCCGCTTCCCTGTTGGGGTCGATCTCCGCGTCGCCTTCTTTAACCACGTGCACATTCGTATTCTGGGCTATCACCGGTGTGCCGTCGGTGCGCATCATGCCGGAGACAACATCGGTGGTGAAGATCTGCACCGGCTCGCCGATCTTTGCAACCTCTAGGCGAATGACGCGGTTGCCGTTGATGCGGACAAAATATACCGGCTCGGGAGGCTTGCCGTAGATCCATTCTTCGAATGGCTCCTGTCCGTCCATCTCGCGGCTCTTGGTGACCGGCTGGCCTTTGGCGAAGAGCACCATATCAGTGTTCATGCCCACCAGCACCTGGTGCGACAGAATCGCCTCTTTGAGCTGCGGGGGCAAGGTATCGGTGAAGGCCTGCACCGGCGTCTTGACATCGAACGAGAGGAGCGGCGCCAGCAGCGCCTTGACATCGGCGCCGGTCATTTCGGGAACACGATCTTTGAATTCCAGAGTGAGGCGGGAGCCGGTGGCCGGTGTTCCAGGATCCTGCACCACAGGGGATGTGCCCATGCCTCCGCCAATCTCAATATGGCGCAGGATGCGGTGCTTGAGGTCGGGGCCGCCGTTGAGCTCGAAGATCATCTTGTTGCGATCGAATTTGACATCGGTGATGACCACGCGATCGCCGGGTTTAGCGCACAACCCTTCCTGGATCACCATGTTCAGGTAAGGCTCGCCTGCGGGTTCCAGCTTGCCGTTGGCAATGAGGGTAAGTCCCTTGTGCCCGCGGGGGAGGGGACGCATAGCGAAGCCCTGCTCGGCCTGCATAGTTCGGAGTAGCTCAACGCGTGTTTTGGGGTTGATCTCGGTCTTGGAGAGTTCAACGCTGGTGGGCTTGATCTGCTGGTAACGGCGGTCGACCGCTCCGTCGGCAGTGGTAGCGTTTTTGCCGCTGGTATCGATGGTGATGACCTGAGCATGGACACAGGAAAGGAGAAATGCGAATGACACGGCCGCAATGGCACCGCGAGGCATGCTCTTTAGAAGGGAGAAATGGAGTGAGTGGTTGCGCGGAATCATGGATTGCCGTAAACGCGAACGCCGGGGAAGGTAGGACCTGATCATGGGAGCCTCCCATGCTTCACATAAGCATTACGCAAAAAGGGTGCGTAAGCAAGTGCGAGGAGGGAAAAAAGCAGATGAACGCGCCGGGGAGTGTCTGCCAATCCCACCCTTCTCGCAAACTACGCTAAAAGGATGGGGCACACACTTCGGTTCCAACTAAGAGATGGGGCACCCGCTTCGTTCCGACTGCGAATCAATAGGTTAACCGAACGGTATTGAGGCTAAGCTACCGGCTGAGGGTGAGCAGAGTGTTCGGAGTCCTGGGAGATTTCTTGCGTGGGAGGTTGAGCAACCAGATCATTGAATACGGGGATCAATAATTCAAATTCTTCCAGGGGCAGGGGGGAACCGAAGAGGAAGCCCTGGAATGCATGACAACCAAGGGCGGTGAGGCATTCCAATTGCTCTTCGGTTTCAACACCTTCGGCGATGACCGAGCGATTCATTACCTGGCCCAGGGAAATGACGGATTGGGCGATGGCGCGGCTGCTGAGGTCCTCGACGATGTCCCGGACGAAAGAGCGATCGATCTTAAGCTGGTCGAGAGGCAGACGCTTGAGATAGGAGAGCGAAGAATAGCCGGTGCCAAAATCGTCGAGGGAGAGTCCGATGCCGTTGGCCTTGATCTGGGTCATCTTGGCAATCACACTCTCAATGTCGTCGACCAACATGCTCTCGGTGAGCTCGAGCTTGAGGTTAACCGGATTGGCACCTGTCCGCTCAAGCGTTTCCATCACGCGGCTAGCGAAGTCGGGTGCACGCAACTGGCCTGCGCTGATATTCACGGCCACTGTGAGATGCCGGGTTCTTTCCTGTTTGGCCCACGCGGCAATCTGCCTGCACGCGGTCTCAAGCACCCAGTCTCCCAGAGGCAGAATCAGTCCGGTCTCCTCTGCCAGGGGGATGAATGCACCCGGCCCGAGCACCCCGCGGCGGGGATGCTTCCAACGGATCAAAGCCTCGGCGCCAACCAAGCGTCCCGACTCCAATTGAGGCTGGTAATGGAGGGCAAACTGATTGGCTCCGATTGCCTGGCGGATATCGGCTTCCATCACAACCCGGGCGTTGATAGCAGCGCGTAACGCGGGGTCGAAGAAGTGCATGGTCCGGCCGCCATTCTCTTTGGCCTGGTACATCGCGATGTCGGCGCGATGCAGGACCTCATCAATGGTGTCGGCTTGCTCACCGATTACCGTGATCCCGATGCTTGATGTACTGTGGCATTCGCGGCCGTTGATTCGATAAGTCTGGCAAAGCAGATTGAGCATTTTTTCAGCGACGATCCTGGCCTGAGTGGCAGCCTTTTCCGGGCGCCCGCTCAGCAGGCTGAGAATGGCGACGAACTCGTCCCCGCCGAGCCGCGCAACGGTGTCGCCCTGGCCGACGCAAGCGCTTAGCCGCTGGGCGACCTCTCCGAGCAGAAGATCGCCGGTTTTGTGACCGAGCGTGTCGTTGAGTGCTTTGAAATTGTCGATGTCGATGAACAGCAGTGCTCCCAGCAGTTTGGTTCGCTTGCTGTCATCAAGAATCTGCGTTAACCGGTCTGCGAGCAGGCGGCGGTTGGGCAGATGCGTCAAGGGGTCGTAGAAGGCGAGCTTCTTGATCTTTTCCTCGGCCACTCTGACCTCAGTGATACGGTTCTCAAGTTCGGCGGTGCGCTTCCTAACCTGGAATTCGAGCTCCCGGCTTTTCTGCAGCAGGTGCCGTTCGCGCAGCCGGTTGATGGCCTCAATCGCAAAAATGAATGCCAGAACGCAGAGCGAGAGGAACCACCATGTCTTCCACCATGGGGGAAGAATCCTGACCTGGATTTTGATGACTGGCGAGAAAGAGTTCATTCCCGGGTTGCGGGCCATGGCGGCGAAGGTGTATTTGCCGGGCGGCAGGCCGGAGAAGACAGCGACACCGTCCTGGCTTTCTATCCAATCGGAATGTAGACCGTCCATTTGATACTCGAAGACCAGTTGGCTGCGATTGCGCATTGCCGGGGAGGATAACTGGAAACTCAGGGGTAGAGAGGACCAGGGCAACTGGATTCCGTCACCAACGGGGAAGGCGACTTCGCCGCGGCGAACCCTGGTGACGACGGCACTGAGGGGGATCTGGTCGAAGACGCGCTCGGGGTGGAGAAGGTGGGCTAATCCGCCGCTGGTTCCGATCCAAAGCGTGCCGTCGTCCGCAACCGCCAGGGCTCCCTGGTTGATATCGTTCCAGATGAGGCCGCTTTCCTGTGTCAACTGACGCCATTCCTGTTTATTCCAGACGAGCAGTCCGGAGTCGGTACCCAGCCAGACCCATCCGCGGCGATCAACCGCGATAGCCACGGGAGTCAGCGGCTGAAATTCGGCAGGGAGTTTGAGTTGCCGGGCATGCAACCCATCGATTTCCTGGTTGATCCGCCAAGTACCAGTTTGTTCCCCGGTAATCCAGATACTGCCATCGGCGGCACAGGCGAGATCGAGCAAGATTCCCGGCGGCCTTTGCTCTCCATCGATCTGAGGTGAGTCCCAACGGCCGTTCTGAAGGCGCAACAAACCCCTGGTGGTCATGAACCAGACCACGCCGTCAGAGGAGAGACAGCCTGCGTTTACTTGCGGTGAGGTTCCCAAAAGTGGATCTGCGGCCTTCACCCGTTTTGGGACGGCCATGGTATTTCCAGAATCGCGAACGTAGATGCCGTCGTTGGTAGTGAAGAACAAGTGGCCCAACCGGTCGTCCACGGAGCGAGTGATAAGAGCGGGGAGTGTTGCTGTCTGTTGAGTCTTGCCTGAATTCTGATCGATAGCCAGAACGGCGGCAGACCTGGTGCCTCCCCACAGGGTGCCGTTGTTGTTTGTGCCCAGGGTGAAGACCTGGCCGAAGGGCCAAGGGCGCAGGGACGACAGCGAACCGGAGTTGCCAGTGCGTACATCGATCCATGCCAGTCCCTTATCGGTTCCTAAAAAGACGCGATCGTGGCGGGGTGGAACAATTGCCCAAATAACCGCGGAGGGCAAAGTGGCAGTGTCGTTCCAGCCCTCCCAGTTTTCGTACCCAACCCAATCGAACAGGCCGTCACCCCGAGTGGCAATCCATGGGTCGCCAGCGGCATCGAAGACCATGCGAACAACATTGCCGGTAAGTTCGAGGCCATTTGCCTTTCCGATATTCAACCACCGGTTTCCGTCCCACCGTGCGATTCCATCGTCTGACGGGCCCAGCACGCGACCCAACCTGTCCTCGACAAACGGGGCGTGTCCATACACGCTTCCGGCTGTAGAGCCTGGGATGCTGCGATCGACAAATCGTCTCGCCTGTGGGAGCAGGACGGCAACATGGTTCTGGCCCCTGGCCCACAGCGTACCTGCACGATCGAGGAACACGCTCTCCCATGGAACACTGGCAAGGCCCTGCTCCTCTCCCCATTCGACGATGCTGCCAGTCGACGCGTAAATTCCGCTACCGTTGATGCGATCGACCCACGAACAGAGCATTTTGCCGCATCCGATCCACACTGGAAGGCCGTCCGGGACCCGAATGCCCGCGACTTGAGTGCCCGGGGCTGGATTGTGAACCACACTTACGCTCGAGACGCGTGCCAATTCAGGAAGGTCCTTTACCTGGCTTGCGGAAAAGACGGGGAGGAACGAAATCATGCGGTTCTGATCATCGTGCTCAAGCCGGTAGAGCCGTTGTCCATTGACGATCAGCAGATGGTGCGCATCTTCGACAACGATGTTGTTCCAGGAGGCTAACGGTATGGGATTGCGCGCGGCAGGCACGAAGCGGTCTCCGACTAAATGGTAGAGATCAGCAAGGGTGGCGGCCCAGACTGTGTCATCGGGGGCCACCAGCACAGCGCGGACATTGAGTTCGGCGATTCCCTGCCCGGGACCAAATCGCTCAAAGCCCGAACCCAGAAAGCGATAGACACCGTTCTCAGTGGCCACCCACAGAAACCCGTGGTGGTCGGTGGCGAGATCGTTGACTGCAAGGTTCTTGAGGCCTTCAGCCTGCCTGAACGCGCGAAACACATACTGCTGCGCCTGCAAGGCGGCGGAAATTATCAGCCAAACGGCGAAGATGCGAATTGCACCGAATCGAACCAATCTTCTCCCTATGCGCGCGACTCTCGCCCACGGGCTCTCGCATGATTCATCGTCAATCCGGGTCAGACACTAGAGTGTGACCGAAAATCGCATAGAAGATCCGGCATTGCGGGCAGAGGTTGGATGGGGCAAGAGAAGATGGAGAGGCTTGGAGTCTCCCGGAGTTTATTCGAGCGCAGAACGCTCGCTTGTCGAGGGTCCATCCGCAGACTGAGGCGTCTGCGCCCCGGCGATCTGCACTAATGCGGGTGGGGCAGGCTCTGAGGCTCCCATTACCGCTTCATGCTGAGCGCGCGCCGCAGCGTCAAGATCGACTGGGATTCCCGCCGGCTTGAGCACGGGGGCGTTGTAACGGAAGTCGAGATCGCGGGTGATGCGGAAGACGACCGGAATTGCGGCAATCATCACGAAGAAGGCGAGCCATGAGCCGTCGAGTCCAAAGGCGCTGCCGGTGAGGCGAAACGGCCCCATGGGATCGCCTTGCACGACGTGTGAGTGGGTGCTGTCGCCGCTGACCGCGAGGCCAAAAAGCAAAGCACGGCTGGCCTTCCAGCCAAAGTTAACGCCCCAACTGAGCCATAATGCGCGGGTGCGCAGATAGGCGGTAGAGAGGACGAGACCGAGGGCGATTGAGACGGCAAAGCTGGCGCGGCCGGAGCCGGGGATCATTGATTGGACGAGTCCGTAGTAAGCGGCGAAGCCGAGCGATGCGCCGAGAGGGCCGAGGGCGCGCTCGAATCGCTGGAAGCCGTATCCGCGGAAGGCGATTTCTTCAACGAGAGCGGCGAGCGCAAAGAACGCCGCATCGGCGGCCAGCCATCCCCACGAAGCAAGATCGCCGGCGAGCACGATGGAGATGCCTCCGAAGACGACCAGGGGCAGCACGCAGATGACGGCCAGCGCCCAGCCCGTGGCCACACCCATGCCGGCCTCAGTGGTGAGACCGGCGCGCGCTGGAAATCCCTGGCCGCCGATGGGGTGAGCCTCGCGGTCGAGCCAGAAACCCATGGATGCATATCCCACGATGAGCAGGAAGGCCAGCATGGCCTGTTCGATCAGAGGATTCCAATCGTCCTGGATCAGGCCCTGGGCGGCATGATGGGCAAGTGCACGCGCCAGGAAAAAATAAAAGACGGCGACCACAAACTCGATGTAGGCGCGCAGCCGTCCGCCGGCAGTGTTAGCGGCAGTCATGCGCCCCTCCGTATAAAGAATTTGGCGCGCGGATTCGTCAGCGTCTGTGCGGTGTTCATCCGTCGATCCGGTAGATGGCTGATATTGCGATCACTCTTCGGTATAAAACTGGGCAATATTGCGGAATTTTTTCTGACGCCTGGCCAGCAGTTCATCGAGGGGCAAGGCCTTGAGTTCGGCGAGGTGACGACGGAGGGCGGCTGCGAGCAGTTGCATACCGGTTTCGCGATCGGCATGGATACCATCGGGCGGCTCAGAGACGATCTCGTCGACGCATCCAAGTGCGGCAACTTCGGTGGCGGTAACGCGGAGGGCGGCGGCGGCGCGATCTTTATGCACCACGTCGCGCCACATGATGGCTGCCGCACCCTCTGGGGGAATGACGGAATAAATCGCATTCTCGAGAATCAGCACGCGGTCAGTGACAGCCAGGGCGAGGGCACCGCCCGATCCACCTTCGCCGGTGATGGCCGAGATTGTGGGGACGCGCAGGCGGGCCATTTCGCGAATGTTGCGGGCAATGGCTTCGGCCTGGCCACGCTCTTCAGCTCCCAGGCCGGGATAGGCCGCAGTGACGTCGATAAGGGCAATGACCGGGCGCGAGAATTTTTCGGCGATCCTCATCACGCGCAGCGCCTTGCGATAGCCCTCCGGGCTTGGCATGCCGAAGTTGCGCTTGATGCGCTGCTTGGTTGTGCCGCCTTTGCGGATGCCTATGAGCATGACCTCTTCAGCGTCGAGGCGGGCCATGCCGCACACCACGGCCTCATCGTCGCCATAGGCGCGATCCCCGTGAATCTCGCTGAAGTCAGTGAAGATTCGCTCGAAGAAGTCCATGGGGTAAGGCCGCTGGGGATGGCGCGCCCGCTCAACTTTGATCCATGCCGGAGACACCGGCGAAGCCTGCTGCGAATTACCTGTGTCCTGTTCGCTCATTGTAAGGGGGCCTGGCTGACACGAGTGCCGCCGGCCCTTAGGTGATTCTACGAGGGCGGCCCGGTTGCGACAAATGCGTTGCGCAATTGGCGGGGTTGTCACGAGGGCGAACCTGGTTGGATAATCGCGACAATGGACGAGCCGCTTCCCTTCACTGCTCTTCTCTCTTTCGTGCTGGTGGCTTTCACCGTGGAGACAGATAACGCTGCCGAGAGCCTGATACCGCACACGACCACGCGGCAGGGAAAGAGTTCGGCCGTGTACGGACCCTGGCTGACTTCGACGGTGATGTGGCTGAATTGCCTGAAGCATTTGCCGGACGAGGGGATCACGGTGCAGGAACTGGAGCGGCGGGCGCGGACCGGCACCAATTTGAACGGCATGATGCGGTGGGGCTACATTTTTATGGCTCCTTCGCCGATGGACACGCGTGCAAAGCCACCGTTAGCGGATTGGGTAGTGAAGCCGACGGTGGCGGGAAAAGCGGTGAAGAAAGCGTGGGAGCCGCTGTTTGGAGCCATTGAGCGGCGATGGGAGAAACGCTTTGGGTGGGAGGAGATTGAGGGACTGCGAACGGCTTTGAGAGCGTTGGTAACGGAGTTGCCGGCGGAGTTGCCGAACTGCATGCCTATTCTCGGGTATGGATTTTCGATGAAGGAATCGCCGGGCGAGCGGCGCAAGGCGGAGGCGATGGAGTCGGAGCCGGTTGAAGCGTTGATGCTTCCGGAATTGCTGGCGCGGGTGCTGGTGGCTTTTGCGTTTGAGTTTGAAGGTGTGTCGAAACTTTCGATGGCGCTTTGCGCAGATGTGTTGCGGGTGATGAATGAGAAAGGCGTGCGGGTAAGAGATTTGCCAGCGCTGTCGGGAGTGTCGAAAGAAGCGATTGCGATGGCGCTGGGATTTATGGGCAAGCGTGGGCTCTCATTGGAAGAGCAGGAGGGCGCAGGCAAGGCCCGGGTGGTGCGGCTTACGGAGAAGGGGCGCGCGGCGCAGCTTGCTTATCAGCGTTTAGAGCGCGAAATTGAAGCGGGCTGGGAACAACGGTTCGGCGATCGCATGGCGCGCTTGCGCAAGGCGCTTGAAAAGCTGCTGGGCGACTCAGGGCGCGACCAGGCGGAATTGCTGAAGGGCACGGAGCCGGCGAAGGGGTGTTGGAGAGCTGAAGTGCCGAAGCCCAAGACGCTGCCGTGGTTCCCGATGGTGCTTCATCGCGGTGGGTATCCGGATGGGAGCTGAGATGAGGATTGTGAATTCGCGAATGCGATAGTCGTTGCGCACTGCGGAAGAAGAGCCCGGGCTTTAAGGCCTGACAAAGCATACGCGAATTCAGGGGCCTGAAGGCCCCTGCTCCCTCCGTGCGGGGGTTGAAGCGCACCTGCCGTCAATGCACCTGCGGCGCGGAGCCGTCTACCGAGACTACCTTGCACGATCCTTTGACCTGGGCTGAGTGCTCGCACGATTCATATGCTTTTTGGCGCGCTTCGTCGGCGGTGATTCGCCCGTTGGAGTAGCCGAAGGCGGCTCCCGAAACTGCAAATGCCTTGTGCGGGCCGTAGATGAGGTAGCGATGAAAGGCCAGCAGCCCGGTTGCACCGAGGCCGGCGGGAGGCGGGACGTTAGGCGCCTGCGGCTCGGGCAGGAGAGTGGCGCGCGGCGCGAGATTCTGCTGTTTCAGAAATGCATCGACCGTATCGGACCAGGCTTCAATGTGCGAGAACAGATGGTGCCCATCGTCGCCGTCGGGCGGGGCGAGCACAAATTCATCCTGCCCGCCTGCAGCCTTGAACGCCGCATCAAATTTCTGCGCAAGCTCCGGCCAGAAGAACTTGTCGTTTTCTGAGTAGATCCACAGCATGGGAATTCGCGATTTCTTGCCGTGCGCTTTGTAAGTGCTCACCAGGTTAACGGGATTGCATACATCGTGATCTGCCTTCGATCCTCGGCCACCGGCAAAGTTGATGCCTGCGACCAAACCGCGCGGAGGGTTTGCCGTGAGCGCGACGCTGGTCATGCCGCCGGTCGAAACCCCGGCCGCAACTATCCTGGTGTCGTCGACCTCGGGCAGCGATCTCGAGAATTCAATTGCCGTGCGCAGGCTGTCGGCGGCATAGGCGTCTACCGCCTCGTAGTCGGTTTTGGGGCAACGGCCGCCGCGGGTAACTTCTTCTTCTCCACCTGAGCTTCCAAAACCGCGCCGCACCACGGCCAGCACAACCCATCCCCGCTGCGCGAACCACAGCGCCTGCGGAAGCTGCTGCCAGGGCGAGACTAACGCGTGATCCTGCTTGTTGCGCGCCGAACCGTGCGTCAAGACCAGCAGAGGGTGTTTGCCGGGCAGATCGACATAGACCAGCAGCGCGTCGAGGCCGTTTGGAGCTGCTTGAGTCCAGGGAATTCTGATCTCCCGCTCGACGTAACCCTGCGCCTGCGCGGTGGGAGCGGACGCGCATAGAGCGATGGACGCAAGCAGGAAAAATGTGAGTGTGCGGTGCACACTTTGAAATTACCGCATGAAGATCGCGTTGCCAATGCAGATGATCGGAGGGCAGTGGGGAGGTTTGGAAAATGCTTTCCCCTGGGGGGGTAAAGCCTGCGGAAATTTCGCGCGATTGATGTACGGTTCAAGAGTATGCGAGCGAATTCGGTCCGAGATCAAAAAGTCTGGACGGACCCGCGGCGAAGCCGTCTCTATATTTTGCGCCTTATTCAGCAGCCTGAAGGCTACTGCTCCCTCCGGTGTGTCAGGAGCGCCAGAATTTATGGGTTGCATCCGGGGTGGCATAGGCGCGGACAAAGGCCTGGGCAATCTTCGGGCCCAATTCAGGATGGGCTGCATTGCGCTCGCTCTGGAAGACCTGGGCGTAAACCAGTGGGCCGAGCAGCATGGCTTCAATCACATTGAGATCGAGATGAGGTGAGAGCACGCCCCGATCGACCGCGCGGAGGAGAGCTTTGGCGATAGCCCGGCGAGCGGGCTCCATGGCGCGGCCGCGCCAGGCCTTGCCGAACTGCTGGTGAAGCTTGGAATAGGAGATGATGGAAGCGGTCATGCGGGCGCGTTCGGTTTCGAATTCACCGGGCGGCTTGCGGGTGAGGATCCAGGTGAGATCGGTGAGCAGGTCGCCGGAGTCGAAATGTTGAGGAGGACGATCGAGGCCGTGGATCATCTCGACGACCTCGAGGAGGAGGGCTTCCTTGTCGGGCCAGTGGTTGTAGATTGTGGCTTTGCTGACGCCCGAGGCGCGGGCGATAGAGTCCATGCTGGTGGGCTCGATGCCGCGCTCGCAGAAGAGCTGGAGCGCGGCATTGAGGACTTTCTGGTGAGCTTCAGAGCTTCGCGGCCGGCCCATGATCAGGCCTCGATCTTCGAGAACCGGTAGGCGCCAAAGACGATGAAGGCTAAACCGACGACGCCGAGGATGAGAGTGTCATAGCGCGGATCGAAGGTCACATTCGGGTTGCCGAAGGCGTTGCGCATGCCGTCGATACCGTAGGAAAGCGGATCGACCCGCGTGATGAGTTTAAGTACCGATTTGGTGTCGTCGAGCCGGAAGAGCGCGCCGGACAGGAAGTAGATAGGCATGACCAGAAAGTTCATGATGAGCTGGAATCCCTGCATATCCTGGAGGCCGGAGCCGATGGCCATGCCCAGCGCGGCAAAGTTGATGGCGATGAGCACCATAAATCCAAGCGCGAGCGGGATTGCGGTCCAGTGTGTTGGCCTGAAACCTGCGCCAAGACAGACCGCCGTAATGAGCAGGCCCTGGATGACGGCGACGGTTGAGCCGCCCAGCGTGCGTCCGATCATAATCTGCATGCGGGAGACTGGAGCCACGAGCATTTCTTTGAGAAAACCGAACTGGCGATCCCAGAGCAGGCCGATGCCCGAGAAGATGGATGTGAACAAAATGGACATGCCGATGATGCCGGGCGCGATGAACTGCAGGTAGTCTCCATTGCCGGCGCGCTTGAAGACGGGGCCGAGACCGAAGCCGAGCACCAGCAGGTAAAGGATGGGGTTGCCGAGCGATGCGATGATCTGCACGCGCGAACGCAGATAACGCTTCACCTCACGCAGCCAAAGAACGTAAATCACTTTCATCGTTTGCTCCACATTCTGGCGAACTGCCGCATCTGGTCAGCCGCGCCTGCGCTCTCTTCGCGAATGGTTGAGCCGGTGAGGGCCAGGAATGCATCTTCGAGCGACTGGGTGTTGGTGCGCTCCTTGATCTCCTGGGGTGTTCCCTGGGCCACCAGCTTGCCGTGGTCGATAACTCCGATGCGATGGGCCACGCGGTCGGCCTCATCCATATAGTGGGTGGTGAGGAAGACCGTGACCTTCTCGGCTTCGTTCACGCCTTTCACGTGGGTCCAGAGCTGATTGCGGCTCTGCGGATCGAGGCCGAGGGTAGGCTCGTCGAGGAAGAGAATGCGCGGAGTGTGCAGAAAACCGCGCGCGATCTCAAGCCGGCGCTTCATGCCTCCTGAGAACTTTTTCACCAGATCGTTGCGGCGCTCCCATAGTTCGAACAGCTTGAGCAGTTCCTCAGCTCGTTGACGGGCGATTTTGCCGGGCACATGGTAAAGCACGGCGTGAATCTGCAGGTTTTCCCAGGCGGTAAGATCGCCGTCGAGGCTGGGATCCTGAAAGACGATCCCGAAACGCTGGCGCGCCTGGTGCTGGTGCGTCTGCGGGTCGAGCCCATCGAGTTCGATCGTGCCGCTGGTGGGGTGCAGCAGCGTGGTGAGCATTTTGATGGTGGTGGTTTTGCCCGCGCCGTTGGGTCCAAGGAAGGCAAAGATCTCCCCGGCCTCGACGTCGAAACTGACATCGTCGACGGCGGTAAGTTTGTCGAATTTCTTGACGAGATTGCGTACCCGGATCATAGGTTCGACCTCCAAACCTATCCAATACTGAACTGTTCAGTATCGAAATGTCAAGAGAGAATAAGTGTGACGCTGGAGGCCCTGAGGCGATGTTTGCGAGATCATTGCTGACCGGTCGGCGGTCCGCGGCCCGGTACGTGATTCATGGCTCGATAAGCGATTCGGCGATTGTGCATAAATCCAGAGACACTTCGTTACCCTACGGCATTTCCGAGTACCTATTGACGCAATTGGGTCTAGCCAAAGCCGGTAGATGATTTGCCCTGCCCGCTTTAGGTGCGGGTTGGTTCTGCTGTCTGAAATATTCTCGCTCGGTAATTGTTTAACTCGAAATGGCTTAACAACCTGATCATAATCCGTGCTTGCGTTTTTTGTGTCGATGCTGTAGAGTGTCTACATCATTTGATGTAGAAGGTCTACATGCCAACTAAGAGCTCTTACCAGAACAGGATTGAAATCTTGCAGGGGACTTTGGACATGCTCATCCTCAAGACGCTTCAGTGGGGCGAACAGCATGGCTATGGAATCAGCCAGATGATAAGAGCGAACTCCGGCGAGGTCTTACAGGTCGAAACCGGCTCTTTGTATCCGGCTCTTCATCGTCTGGAGCGCCAAGGGTGGGTCAAGGCTGAGTGGAAGAAGAGCGAGAGCAATCAACGTGCCAAGTACTACAGGATTACGAAACTGGGCAAGGAACAGCTCGCTTCCGATTATGAACGCTGGGGACGAATGGTCGCGACAATCGAAGGAATCATGACTGCGAAGTGAGGTAATGCGTGAGACTGTTTCGAATCTTGAGGCGCAAGTCGGATTTGGCGGAAGAGTTCGATAGTCATTTGCAGATGGCAATTGCTGATCGAATCGCAAGAGGGCAATCGCCCGCTGAAGCGAGGACGTCGGCAGTCCGCGAATTCGGGAGTGTTCCGATGATTGCCGATGTAACGCGGGAGCAATGGGGTTGGTTGCGGCTGGAGTTTTTAGTCCAGGATATCCGCTATGCACTCCGGCAGTTACGAAGGACGCCGGGGTTTACCGTTACGGTGTTGCTCACGCTTGCGCTTGGAATTGGTGCCAACTCGGCCATCTTTACGCTGGTCAATGCCATCCTGCTCCGAAATCTGCCGGTCACCGATCCGAAAAGCCTGATCCGCATCGGAGACCGAAACGATTGCTGCATCAGCGACCAGTGGAGTGACACGGGGGATTACTCGCTCTTTGCCACCGACACGTATTACATGTTCAAGAAGAATCTGCCGGAATTCGAAGAACTGGCCGCAACGGCATCCTTCTACGGCGGGGGTCCCCT
>Ga0181520_10000776_pt1 | contig 68939 bp, 54 predicted proteins | sample PEATcosm2014_Bin_29_FD_132451 | JGI IMG/M metagenome (GOLD analysis project Ga0181520, IMG submission 132451) | Peatland microbial communities from MTU Mesocosm Facility, Houghton, MI, USA - PEATcosm2014_Bin02_30_metaG | ecosystem: Environmental > Terrestrial > Soil > Wetlands > Peat | place... | reverse complement strand
CTCCGGGTCGGTGTAGTTCGACTTCTCGTGCTTCACCTCGTCTTCGATGCCCGCCAGCACGCCCAGTTCGCCTTCCACGGTCACGTACTGCGCGTGGGCGTACTCGACGACCTTGCGCGTCAACGCGACGTTGTCGGCGAACGTGTGGGCCGAGCCGTCGATCATCACCGAGGAAAAGCCGGTCTCGATGCAACTCTTGCACAGCTCGAACGTATCGCCGTGGTCGAGGTGCAGGACGATCGGAATGTTGCTGCCCATGTCGCAGGCCATCCGCACCGCCCCCTGCGCCAGGTAGCGCAGCAGCGTCTGGTTGGCGTACTTCCGCGCCCCGCTGCTGACCTGCACGATGACCGGCGAGCGGGTCTCGACGCAGCCGATGACGATCGCCTGCAATTGCTCCAGGTTGTTGAAGTTGTATGCCGGAATGGCGTAGCCGCCGGCCATCGCCTTCGCGAAGATCTCGCGGCTGTTGACCAGCCCCAGTTCTCTGTAAGAAACCACGGACGCGTCTCCTTCGCTTCGTTATTGCGCGGCCGACTGTGCCGCCGATCGACCTTTTTGTCAAAGGCGCGCGCTGCATAGTGGTCGGTTGGCGGGATTCGGGGTTCGGGATTCGGGGTTCGGGACTCGGGAGTCGGGATTTCGGACTCGGGACTCGGGACTCGGGACTCGGGATTCGGGATTCGGGACCGGGGACTGGGGATTGGGGTTCGGAAACGGATGGCTGATCACCGGCCACTGGCCACTGGCCACGGCTTCCGGGATTCGGGATTCGGGATTCGGAGTTCGGCGTTCGGGGCTCGGGGCTCGGGCCGCCGGCTACCGGCAACTGGCTGCCGGCAGATGACGCCTGTTCGCTGTTCACTGTTCACTGTTCGCGGTCCGCGTCCAGCCTTGTCAGGCCCGCCTCTTTCGCGAGGGCGACGGCCTGGTCGATTTCGACCATTGTCGGCCGGCGCGAGAGCTGGTCGAACTGGTAAGCGTGAAAGCAGGGGCGGTATTGGCCCATGATGTTGACGTAGGTGCGCGGGCTGATTTCGGCGGCGAGGAAGTTCATGACCTCGGCCGTGCCGGCGAGGCCGAACGGCAGCACCAGGTGCCGCACGAGCAGGCCGCGACGCGCAATGCCGCGCGCGTCGATTTCCAGATCGCCGACCTGGCGGTGCATTTCCTTCAACGCCGCGCGGGCGACCTGCGGGTAATCCGGCGCCTGGGCGAAGCGGTCGGCGACGCCGGCGTCGTTGAATTTGACGTCGGGCATGTAGATGTCGGCCACGCCGTCGAACAAGGCGAGCGTTTCGGCCGAGTCATAGCCGCCGGTGTTGTAGACCACGGGCAGGTTGAAGCCGTTTTCCAGCGCCAGCGCCAGCGCGCTGAGAATCTGCGGCGCGACGTGCGACGGCGTCACCAGGTTGAGGTTGTGGCAGCCATATTTGGCCAGGGCCAGGAACATGTTCGCCAGTTCCTCGTCGCGCACCGCGCGGCCCTTCATGCCGTGGCTGATGTCTTCGTTCTGGCAGAACACGCAACCGAGATTGCAGCCCGCGAAAAAGAGCGCGCCCGAGCCTTCGCGCCCGACCAACGGCCGTTCCTCGCCGAAGTGCGGGCCGAAGCTCGACACCAGCGAGTAACGCCCCGTGCGGCAGTAGCCTTCCTTGTTCGCCAGGCGATTGGCCCGGCAGTCGCGCGGGCACATATCGCAGGCCTCAAGACGTTCCAACGCCAAGGCGGCGCGTTTCTTCATTTCGTCAAGGTTTAGCGTCGGCATCGGCGTTTTCCTTCGGCGGCTGCATGACAGGATACCGCAGCGGGCGACGGGTCGCCAGGGGTTGGGGACGGGGAGCGGGACTCGGGATTCGGGATTCGGGATTCGGGATGAGCGAGGCGGGCGCCGGCAATCCGCAATCCGCAATCCGCAATCAAAAATCGTTTTCTTCGGCCCGGCTGGCCGCAAATGCTGGAGCACCGCCAAGTTTTCTTCTGGTGGCCGGTTGCCAAGCTTTTTGCCCGGCTGCTAGTATCGTCGGGAATTTCCCGGAAGGAGGTCGGCCCGTGCGCTGGCGGCACGCGATGATTGCCCTGTGTCTGTTCGTGACGGCGGGCGCCGCGGCGGCGGCCGAGAACGGCGTCGAGGTCTGGCGGGCGCCCGACGGCGCGACGTTGTGGCGGTATCGCGAGGCCGGCGTCGTGCGCTGGGAAATCGCCGATGTAGACGGCGACGGCCGGCCGGACATCGCCATCTTTCGCTGCGGCGAAAGGTACACGCGCGTCGAGATCGACACGACCGGCGGCCCGGCGTCGGACCGCATCTACTTGTTCAATCCGGATGGCACAAGCGTCGGTTATCTCGACGAACACGGCGACGGCGTGCTCGAAAAGCCGGCCGGCGCGAAGAACGAACGCGAGCAAAAACTGCACGAGGTCGGCCGCGGCGGGCAGATTTTCAAGAAAGCGCTCGACCTGCGCTATCGCGCCGACGCCGGGCTGTTGACGGCGGTGGATGCGCCGGCCCCGACCGCTTGGCCGCCGTTTGCGCGCCCCACCGGCGTCGAGGTTCCGCTCAACGTGCGGCTGACGCTGATTCCCGGCGGCCCGACCAAGATGCTGGAGCGGCAGGACAATCCGGGCGACATGGCCTCGTTCGACCTGAAGGCGCGCGTCGGCGAAGGGAAGACGTTCTCCGGCTTGAACGTGCACGTGCGGCCCGACGTTGCCGACGAGCGCCGGACCATCCCCGGGAAGTTGTCGGTCGATCTGTATCCGGTCTGGACGTTGGAGCCGATGGCCGAGGGCCCAAGCGAGAAGGTCATGGTGCTGCAGCTCACGGGCCACTTGACCGCGCCGGGCGTCTACGACGAACTGTTCTTTTTCACCGCGCCGCTGACCGGCAATCGCCCGGCGACGCTCAACGTGCCGATGCACGACCGCGCCGGAAGGCAGACGTCGTCGATGTTGATCGAGGTGCGCCGAGAGGAATCTTAAACACAGAGGCCACAGAGAGAAGACACAGAGGACACAGAGAATTTAGGAACCAAACTGCCGTCGTGGAGACTGTCGACAAATTACGTTTTCGCCCGCCGACCACCGATAGCTGAGAACTTAGAGTTTTTTGGGGGAGCGCGAACCGGAATGTTGAATGTTGAATGTTGAATGGAGAATTTCGGGCGGCGCCGGATGCGCTTAAGTTAGCGCGTATGGGGACGAGCCTGTTGTTGGCGGCCCGAATCCCGAGTCCCGAATCCCGAGTCCCGCGTCCCGATTACAGCCCGCCCTCACACCCCGCGCAGCACGACTTCCTTGACAAACGGTTCGGCGCGGAGCGCCAGGGCGCGGATTTTTTCCGGCGCGAGCGGCCGGCGGCGGCCGAATTCGGGGTCGAGCACACCGTGGCCTTGATATTGTTGAAAGGCCCAGCGGCGCGCGCCCTGAATCAACCGGCCCATCTCGTCGATCGCCGCCTCGTCGACGAGTCCGGGCGCGACGGTCGTGCGGAATTCGTAGTCGACGCCGCTCTCGCGAATCAAGCGGATCGACTCCTCGAGATGATTGACGTTGACCAGCCGGTTGGCCGCCTCGCTGTAGCGCGACAGCGAGGTTTTCAAATCCATCGCCACGTACGCGGCGGCCTTTCGCTCCAGAACCTGGCGCAGCCGATCGGGATGGTGTCCGTTGGTGTCGAGCTTGACCGGGACGCCGGTTTCGTCACCGAGGCGAACCAGAAAGTCCGGGGTATCCGGTTGCAGCAGCGGCTCCCCGCCGGTGACCACGACGCCGTCGATCAGTTTGCGGCGCTCGTAAAGGCGCGCCAACGTTTCGTCCGCCGTGAACGACGGGGCGTCCGCGGGCGGATTGACCAGGTCGGGATTTTGGCAAAACGGACACCGGAAATCGCAGTGCGCCAAGAAAATCACCGAGGCGATGCGGCCCGGAAAGTCGATCAGCGACAGGCCCTGAATGCCGGCGATGTGCAAGGCACGTCCTTTGCGGCCGACTCGCGGCGTCGCGAGCGACCCTGCGGCTCCTTCGGACATGGCGCGGCCTAAAGGCCCGGCGGGACCGCCGCGAGCGAGGCGAGCGTCGCGGTCGCGGCAGCCGTGGTGGTCGCCGTCGCGGCGGGGAAGAGCTTGCCTGCGAGCTTGAACGGCACGCGATCCGCGTATTCTGCCTGCTTACCCTTGTTCCACTGTTGCACGGGCCGGTAGTAGCCGACCACGCGGCTGTAGACTTCGGTTTTGTGCTTGCAACTCATCGTCTGTCTCCCCTCTCTCCAACCATTCGTTGCCGTCGTTGCCGTCGTTGCCGTGAATACGCCCCCCCGAGCGCGGCGAACCGCGGAACCCCCGCATTCACATCCGTTCGCTTCCTGCTATCCGGCAGGCAGATCCAAGGCCCTTCAGTAAGGGCATTCGAAGTGCTCGCCGGGAATATACCCGTGTTCCGGACAAATCGTAAACGTCGGCGTGATCGAATAGTACGGCAGATGGTAGTTCTCGGCGATGCGCCGCACCAGCTTCTTCACCGCCTCGATGTCGTCGATCTTCTCGCCGATAAATCCGTGCAACACCGTACCGCCGGTGTACAGCGTCTGCAAGGCGTCCTGGTGCTCCAGCGCCTCGAATAGGTCGTCCGTAAAGTTGACCGGCAGACCCGTGCTGTTGGTGTAGTACGGTTCTTCTTTTCCCTGGTGGAAGATGTCCGGGTGACGTTCTTTATCGATTTTCGCCAGGCGATAGGTCGTGCCTTCGCCGGGCGTCGCTTCGAGATTGAACAGCGTCGCGCCGCCGGTTTCCGCCTGGAAGCGCAACAGGTTGTCGTTCATGCGCTTCAAAGTGCGGATCGCCAGATCCTTGGCCGCCGGGTCCGTGATGTCCTTGCCCAGGAAATTGACCAGGGCCTCGTTCATGCCGATCAGGCCGATGGTCGAGAAATGGTTCGACCAATACGAATTCAGGCGTTCCTTCACTCCGGTCAGGTAGTGGCGCGTGTACGGGTAGAGCCGGTCTTCCGTGAAGCGCTCCAGCACCTTGCGCTTGGTCTCCAGGCTATCGCGCGCCTTCTCCATCAAATAGTCGATGCGGCCGAACCACTCGCTTTCGCTGTCGGCGATGTAGCCGACGCGCGGCAGATTGAGCGTGACGACGCCGATCGAGCCGGTCTGCGGGTGCGCGCCGAACAGGCCGCCGCCGCGCATGTGCAGCAGGCGTTCGTCGAGCCGGAGGCGGCAGCACATCGACCGCGCGTCTTCCGGCTTCATTTCGGAGTTGACGAAATTGGCGAAGTACGGGATGCCGTAGCGGCCGGTCATGCGCCACAAGGCGTCGAGGTTGGCGTTGTCCCAGTTGAACGTCTTGTGGATGTTGTAGGTCGGGATTGGGAAGGTGAAGATGCGGCCCTTGGAGTCGCCGGCCATCATCACTTCGCAGAAGGCGCGATTGATCATGTCCATTTCGCGCTGAAAAGCGCCGTACTTGTCGTTCGTGAGCACGCCGCCGAAGACCACGGCCTCGTCCTTCATGTTCTCCGGGCAGACCAGGTCGAAAGTCAGGTTGGTGAACGGCGTCTGGAAACCGACGCGCGTCGGCACGTTCAGATTGAAAACGAATTCCTGCATGCACTGGCGGACCTGTTTGTAATCCAGGTCGTCGTAGTGCACGTACGGCGCGAGCAAGGTGTCGAAATTGGCGAAGGCCTGCGCGCCGGCGCTTTCGCCCTGCAGCGTGTAGAAGAAATTGACGACCTGGCCGAACGCCGTGCGCAGGTGGCGCGGCGGCGCTGATTCGACCTTGCCGTAGACGCCGCCGAAGCCGCGGGTCAGGAGGTCTTGCAGATCCCAGCCGCAGCAATAGGCGGAAATCTGCCCGAGGTCGTGGATGTGGAAATCGCCGCCGTTGTGCAGTTCGCCGACTTCCTTGCTATAGATTTTTTGCAGCCAGTACGCTTGGCTGATCGTGGCGCTGATGTGGTTGTTGAGACCCTGCAGCGAAAAGCTCATATTCGAGTTTTCGTTAATGCGCCAGTCGTTCTTTTCGAGATAGGCGTCGATCATCTTCACCGCGTCTTCGATCAACTTGTGCGCATCGCGCATCTGCGCGTGCTCGTTGCGGTAGATGATGTAGCGCTTGGCGATGTCCGGCAGGTTGTTGTGGACCAGCCGATTTTCGACGAGGTCCTGCACGTTCTCGACGGTCGGCGGGCGGCCGTCTTTGTAGAGCGCCTCGAGCACGCCGACGACCTCGTCGGCGATGCGCTCGGCCGTCGCGCGATCGTGGCTGCCCGCGGCCTCGAAGGCTTTGTAAATCGCGTTGGCGATCTTCTGTCGATCGAAAGGAACCACGCGATTGTTGCGTTTAATGATGGACCGAATCATCTAGGAGCCCTCCCGAGCTCGCTAAAACACAAACCTAACAAGAGTCGGCGGAGAATCGCGTTTGCGGTGAGTGCCTGGTTCGTGTTGGGACGATGCCAATCTCGAACTGCTCTTCTTTTCATTCCGTCACGTCCACCCGCTCGGAGCCACCTTCTTCGTTCGACAAAATCGAATCTCCAGGACTCTAACACGTCACTTGAAGATTCATCGTCCAGGGCTTTGAAAACAAAGCACAATCAATTTGTCGAAAGAGTGACCCAGGCAGGTAAGGAATATAGATTATCGGCGTCGGAACTGTCAACGAGAAAATCTACATCTAGTGCACTTTTTTTTGCGCCCCCCAACGTATGGGCGTTTGGAGAACAAGTCTCAACCGTTCGAAAACCAGCATGTTTCTGTTGTGTTAGATCGAAAAAACGGCCGGCAGAAACGCCGTGCACGATTGTACCGTTCAAAGTTGGATGAAAAAACCGCGCCCGCGACGCCGGTGGCGGACCGTCTTGGCTTCGCTGGAAGCCGCGGCGCGCCTGCTCCCGCGCCCGGACCGACCGACCGATCGCCGCACTTTTTGAATTTCTTGGAGAATCGGGCCTCGCGTGGCGCCGAATCGCGCGTCGCAGCCGGCCAATGGTCGGCGGCGGCGGCAAATATCACAATTGCGCGAAACTCTCCGGCGGCAGCGGCGGCCGGCCGCCGCGAAATATCATCAATCGGCCGCCTGCGGGAACCATGGGAAGTCTGGGAGGCCTGGGAACACTGGGGAATATGGGCGCTATCGGATCTATGGAATCTATGCGACCTATATAGGACGTATAAGCCCTATAAGCCCTCTAGGTTATATTCTCGCGACGCACGCATGGATATTTCGCTTGCGGATTGCCGAGCCCGAGCCCCGAATCCCGAATCCCGAACCCCGCTTGTCGCCCGGCCCTACACCTTCCGGAAATCCGCGATCGCCGAAAATAGGTTCGTCACCGAGGCCGCCAGATTCAAGCGGTTGGCGCGGATCGCGTCTTCCTTGTGCATCACCAGCACATCGTCGAAGAACTTGTCCACCGTGGGGCGGATGCCGGCGATCGCGATCAGCGCGTCGAGGACGCGACCGGCCTTCACCGATTTCTCCACCTGCCCTTTGACCGCCTGCACGGCGTCGAACAGCGATTTTTCCGCCTCGGCCTCGAACAACTTCGGGTCGGCCTCGCCGGGATTTTCGTAGTCTTTGACGATGTTGCCGGCGCGTTTGAATGCCGAGGCGAACGCCTCGAATTCCGCGTGCGCCGCGAATTCCTGCACCGCCGTGAGCCGCGCGATCGTCTCCGGGATGCGGTCGAAATGCACGGCCAGCACGGCCTCGGCGATTTCCGGTTTGGCGCCGCGGCTCTTGACGAAGTGGAACAGCCGATCGCGAAAGAAGGCGACGATTTCCTTTTCCAGCGCCGCGCGGTCGCACTTGATCTTGTCTTCGACGCCGTCGACCGCTTTGCGGATCAGCCCCAGCAGCGGCACGTTCCAGTTGCGGTCGGCGAGAATGTGCAGCACGCCCAGCGCCTGGCGCCGCAACGCGTACGGATCGCCGGCGCCGGTCGGCTGCAGGCCGACGCCGTAGCAGGCGACGATCGAATCCATTTTGTCGCTGATCGACAACAAGGCGCCGGCCTCGGTCGTGGGGAGCGCGTCGCCAGCGAAGCGCGGCAGGTAGTGTTCGTAAATCGCCTTGGCGACGTTTTCCTTTTCGCCGGCCAGACGCGCGTAGTACATGCCCATCACGCCTTGCAACTCGGGGAATTCGCCGACGAGGCCGGTGAGCAGGTCGGCCTTGTAGATATGGGCGGCGCGTTTGGCGTCGTCGAGACCCTGCGGCGAGACCTGGCCGCCGAGGAAATTGACGAGCTTGCGGACGCGGGCCGTTTTTTCGGCGTAGCTGCCGAGCTTCTTGTGGTAGATCACGCCGTCGAGTTTTGCGGCGAGATCGTCGAGATTCTTTTTGCGATCGCTTTCCCAAAAATACTTGGCGTCGTCCAGCCGCGCCGCCAGCACCCGGCGGTTGCCGGCGATGACGGTCGCCGGGTCCGACGAATCGATATTCGCCACGACGCAAAACGCCGGCAGCAGGTTGCCGGCGGCGTCTTCGAAGCTGAAATATTTCTGGTGCTCGCGCATCGGCGTAACCAGCACCTCGCGCGGCAACTCGAGATATCGGTCGGGAAACCGGCCGAGCAGCGGCACGGGCCATTCGACCAGGTTCGCCACGTGCGCCAGAAGTTCCTCGTCGACAATCCATTTGCCGCCGAGCTCGCCCGCGAATTGCAGGAGTTTTTCGCGAATCATCAGGCTGCGCTCGGCCGAATCCAGAATCACTTTCGCGGCGCGCAGTTTGGCCTCGTAGTCCGCGAAATCGGCGACCGCGATCGCCTCCGGCGCATGGAAACGGTGGCCGTAGGTAAGATTGCCGGCCTGCACGTCGCCCACGGCGAACGGCACGATCTGGCCATCGAACAGCGCGACGAGCCAATGGATCGGCCGCGCGAAGCGGATCTCGCCGTCGCCCCAGCGCATGGGCTTCGGCCACGGCAGCGCGAGGATGAGCTCGGGCAGCAGCGTCGCCAGCAATTCGGCCGCGGGCTTGCCCGGGATCAGTTTTTTCACCGCGAGGTATTCGCCTTTTTCCGTGGCGACGATTTCGAGGTCTTTGACGTCGACGCCCTGGCCGGCGGCGAAGCCGATCGCGGCCTTGGTCGGCGTTCCGGTGTTGTCGAAAGCCGCCTTTTTCGAAGGGCCGATTTTTTCGACGCGCCGGTCCGCCTGTCGCACGGCGAGGTCGTCGACCCGCACCGTCAGGCGGCGCGGCGTTGAAAACACGGCGATGTTGCGGCGCGCCAGATCGAGGGCGTCGAGTTTGGCCGCCAGCATGTCGCGCAGGTTCGCCTCGGCTTCGGCCAGGAAGCGGGCCGGAATCTCCTCGACGCCGATCTCGATCAGCAGTTCCGCGAAGCTCATGGCCGGACCTCCTTGTCGGGAGCGGCGTCCAGACCGAGCGCGGCCCGCGCCGCCGGGGCCTTGATCAGCGGGTAGCGCATCGCTTCACGGGTTTTCAGCCAACTCTCGGCGCAACGCCGCGCCAGATCGCGCACGCGCAGGATGTAACTGACGCGTTCGGTGACGCTGATCGCGCCGCGCGCGTCGAGCAAATTGAAGGCGTGGCTGCACTTGAGGCAGTAATCGTAGGCCGGCAGCGTCAGGCCGCGTTCGACGCAACGCTTGCACTCGGCTTCGTATTTGTTGAACAAATCGAGCAGCATCGCGGCGTCGGAGACCTCGAAGTTGTAGGTGCTCTGCTCGACTTCGTTCTGATGGAAGACCTCGCCGTAGGTGACGCCGGGCAGCCAAACCAGATCGTAGACGTTGTCCACGGATTGCAAATACATCGCGATGCGTTCGATGCCGTAGGTGATTTCGGCGCAGACCGGCTTGCACTCGAAGCCGCCGGCCTGCTGAAAATACGTGAATTGCGTGATTTCCATGCCGTCGAGCCAGACTTCCCAGCCCAGGCCCCAGGCGCCGAGCGTCGGGCTTTCCCAGTTGTCTTCGACGAAGCGGATGTCGTGCTTGAGCGGATCGACGCCGAACGCGCGGAGGCTGTTCAGGTAGATTTCCTGGATATTCTTCGGGCTCGGCTTCATGATGACCTGAAACTGGTAGTAGTGCTGCAGGCGGTTCGGATTTTCGCCGTAGCGTCCGTCGGTCGGCCGGCGGCTCGGCGCCACGTACGCCACGTTCCACGGCTCCGGCCCCAGGCTGCGCAGAAACGTGTTCGGGCTCATCGTGCCCGCCCCGACCTCGATGTCGTGCGGCTGCACCACCAGGCACCCCTGATCCGACCAGAAGCGCGTCAACGCCAAAACCAATTCCTGAAAAGTCACCGAATTCTCCTTTTCCGGGAAATCGACAGGAAGCTAAACTCAGTCGGCCGGACTGTCAACTAATGCGGTCGTGCCCCAACGCCCGTCTCCGAGATTCTGCTGTTCTTTGACAGGATGGACAGGATTAGTCAACACAGCTGGGCGGAATCCGGTTAGAATCGGTCCGGCCGATCCTGTACCTCCGCACGATCCTGGGGATCCTGTGAAAATGATGCCGTAGAGATTCACCCAGCAGGTGAACGGGACCCTATCGCCCGGCCGAAAAGTGGCGGCGTCCCTCTCCGGTCGATCATTTTCCCAATTTGTTCAAATAAACCAGCGCGGTCTTGATCCCCAGGTGGAAGTTTTCCAGGTCGAGGTGCTCGTTCGGCGCGTGCGCCTGCTCGGAATTGAGGCCGAAGCCCATCAACACGACCGGCTTTTTCATGATCGCGGCCATGTCGGCGACGATCGGGATCGAGCCGCCCTCGCGCGTGAAGAGGCACTCTTTGCCGAACACTTCCTTGAGCGCGGCCGCCGCGGTGACGATCGCCGGCTCGGTCAGCGGGCACATGAACCACCGGCCGCCGTGCATTTCGGTGACTTTGATGCGCACCGCGTCGGGCGCCAGCTTTTCCACGTGCTTGCGGAACGCGGCGGTGACTTTCTTCAAGTCCTGGTTCGGCACGAGCCGCATGCTGACCTTCGCCCCGGCCTTCGCGGGCAGCACGGTCTTCGCGCCCTCGCCCGCGAAACCGCCCCAGATGCCGTTGGCGTCGAGGGTCGGGCGCGCGCTGGTGCGCTGCGCGGTGGTGAAGCCGGTTTCGCCGAACGCCCTGGGCGCGCCGGTCGAGGCGAGCAGTTCCTCCGTGCCTTCCGGCAGCTTGGCGTAGTTGGCCTTTTCTTCCGCGGAAATCGGCAGCACATCGTCGTAGAAGCCGGGAATCGTCACGCGGTTGTCCGCATCATGGAGTTTCGCCAGCAACTCGGCGAGGACATTGATCGGGTTGGCGACCGCGCCGCCGAAGGTGCCGGAGTGCAGGTCTCCGTTCGCCGCTTCCATGTCGATCTGGAAATACGCCAGACCGCGCAGGCCGTAATTGATCGACGGCTGGCCCTTGGCGAGCATGCTCGAGTCGGACACGACGATCACGTCGCAGGCGAGCATGTCGGCGTGCTCCGGCAGCCACGCCGTGATCGATTCGCTGCCCATTTCCTCTTCGCCTTCGAAGATCAATTTGACCGAAACCGGCAGGCCGCCGTTGACCTTGAACAGCGTCTCGAGCGCCTTGAGGTGCAGCCAGATTTGCCCCTTGTCGTCGGTCGCGCCGCGCGCCCAGATCTTGCCGTCTTTGATGCAGGGTTCGAATGGCGGGCAGGTCCACAGTTCGACCGGGTCGACCGGTTGCACGTCGTAGTGGCCATAGAGCAGCACCGTCGGCGCGCCCTTCGGACCCGGATGATACGCGTAAACCAGCGGGTGGCCGTGCGGCATCATGATGACGTCCACGTCGCGGAAGCCGATGTCGCTGATGCGGGCGGCCAACCACTCGGCCGTCGCCGCGCAGTCCGCCTTCTTGTCGGGATCGGCGCTGATGCTTTGCAGTCGCAGGAATTCTTTGAGGCCGTCGATGAACGAAGCGAGGTTTTGATCCACGTGAGCGAAGAGCTTTTGCATGAATGCCCCCCTTACCCCAGGTTGAGTTGCCATTTACGGTGAATTTTTTGGTAGAGCTTGGCCGACGCGAGGCAAACCCCATAGGCGAGGCCGGCGCCCATCACCCCGCCGATCAGCAAGCTGACGGCCAGGTCGTTGAACCGCGCGTTGGGCATCGCGTAGACGGCGAAATAGGCCGCGAAACCGTAGGCGATGCCGCCGGCGACCGCAAAGTACGAATCGATGCGCAACGGCTTGATCAGCCAGTCGACCAGACCGAAAAGGAAAGCGGTCAACGCGCCGAAAATCGTCAAGACGATCGGAAATTGGCGATCCGCATAGACGGCGAACTCGATTTGCGGCTCGGCCTGATCGCCCAGCATCGCGACCTGCAGTTCGTAGTCGCCTGGGGCCGGCACGTTCAGCACGTGCGGCATGAGGGTCTTCACGACCTCGACGGCGCCGTGCGCCCGCTTGCTCACGCGGCGATAGGTGCGCTCCTGTTCGAATTTGCCGGCATAATCGCCGCCGGACACCGGGCGGCCGTCGGCGGAGCGAAGCTGCACGTCGTAGGCCGCTTCCAACTTGTAGTTGCCCGTCGGCGGCGCTTTCTTGGTCGCGGTCGCGCCCGTCGTGCCGGCGGCGCCAGCCGCGCCGGTCGCGCCGGTCGTGCCGGCGGCGCCAACCGCGCCGGTCGCGCCCGTCGTGCCGGTCGCGGCCGCGGTCGCGTCGTCGGCGGCCTTCTGTTTTTGATCGACCGACGGGAAACGGCCTTGCAGGAACAAGCGGTAATGCGTGCCCGGCGTGTGAATCATCACTTTGGACGTTTCCGACTTTCCCTTGGGGATGACGCCTTTCGCGACCGGGTCGCCGAAGGTGGCGCCGGTGACGACGGCGAAGCCGCACACCAGCAACGCCACGGCGCTGCCGCCGATGACGATCGCCCGGGCGAAGGGCCGGCGCAGTTGGCGATAGTTGCGGTAGATCGGGGCGCCCACGACGAACAGCAGGCTGGCGCCGCCGACGATGAACATCAGAATCACGCTCAAGTCGACGCCGAACACCGCCTTGTCGAATTGGGCGACCGCGTAGCCGACCACGAGTATTCCGAGCCAGATGATCGCCGGCAGGAATACGCTGGGCGTTTCGACCGTCGCCGCCAACGCGCGCTTCGGTTTCTTCGCCTCGGCTTCTTTGGCGACGTTCGCCAGGGCCGCCTGCTTGACGTTGGCGTCGAGGCCGCGTTTCGGCATTTTCGGCGGGGCGACGTCCCCGAAGTTGATTTCGGCCGGCGCCTTCTTCTGCGGCGGGCGCGGCGGTTTGGACCCTTTTCGTGCCATGTAAAAATCCTCGATTGGTGCGAGCTTGCCAGCGCTCCTGGCCAAGCCAGGATGCGCATCATAACGGCAACGATACGAGAAATCCAGACAGCGGGCTGCGCCGCTATTTTTTCACGCGGCGATCCAGCCGCAGCGCGCGGATGATCGCCGGCAGGCCGAACATCGCGACCGCCAAGTTGATCGGGATCGCCACCACCAGCACCTGGCCGAACGAGATCATGCCGCGATGGTGCGCGAACAGCAGCGAGCCGAAGCCGGCAATCGCGGTCGCCGCGGCCAGCCACAGGGCGTTGCCGGTCGTCGCGACCACGCGGCTGAGGTCGACGCCGTCCGGTTCGCGCCAGCGGTGGGTCATGAAAATGCCGTAGTCGATGCCGATGCCCATCAGGATCGGCAGAAAGAGTTGATTGGCCATGTTGAGTTGCCGGCCGGTCACCGCGAGCAGCCCGAGCGTCACCGTGACGGACGTGGCCAGCGGGAACATCGTCAGCAGCACCGCGGTCGCCGAGCGGAAATCGACGAGCACCAGCAGAAAAATGATGACCGCCGCCCACCACGAGGCCTGCACGAAACCGCGGTGAATCATGCGCGTCGTGGTCTGATAAACGACCGCAAAACCGGTGGTGCGTTTGACGCCGTCGTCGCGTCCGAACACGGCGCCCGCCGCCTGTTCCACCTCGCCGACGAAGCGATCGAGGAACGCGACGTCCCATACTTCGCTTTTGGGGAAAATCATCGTGGCGATGCGGCCGCTCTGGCCGACGAAGCGCTCGCGCATCTGCGGATCGAGCGACGCGATCGTCACCGGCGCGGCGTACAGCATCTGCAGCAGATCGCGGCGGCCGTGGTCGACGGCCGTAAAGAACGCCTTTTCGAAGGCCGCTTCATTCTGCGCGGCGCCGGGCCTCGCGAGCGCGGCGTCGATCGTTTGAAAGCGCCCCAGCACCTTTTCCAGGCCGGACACCAATTCTTTCAGGCCGCCGCCGAATGCGTCTTCCTGGGCGGTTTCGACGCGCTTGGTCAACCGCGCGAGGTGGGCGCGCAGCGCGGCGATGTCGGGCGGCGCCGTCGGCACGGCGACCGGAACCGACTCGACGATCTTGGCCAAATCCGGCAGCAGCTCTTGTTTTTCTTCCTGGTCCGGCGGCAGCAGCATCGAGATCGATTCGACGCTGGAGATCGTCGGTTTGTTTTCCAGCGCTTTTTGCAATTCGCGCACCTGCTCGAGGTTGTCGGCGACGACCGAAATGAACTGCGTTTTGTAAGGCGTCGCCTTCTCCAGTTGATCGCCGACCCGCACGGCTTCGCTGTTCACCGCGAGCAGATTATTGAGGTTGTAGTCGAAGCGCAGCCGCGGAATCTGCGTGATCGCAACCGCGATGACGATAAAAATCGCGACCGCGACCGACTTCGGGAACCGCAGCACGCCGTCGGATGCGCGCCGCAGCAGCCGCGACTCGCCGTGACTGGCCGCGTGCCGCACCTTTCGCGCCGGCGGCGGGAAATGCGCGACGAGCGCCGGGTGTACGAAGAACGACGCGATCAGCGCGCAAAAAATGCCCGTGCCGGCGACGATGCCGAGTTCCGAAAACGCCGGCTGATCGGTCATCGCGATCGCGAAAAACGCCGCGATCGTCGCCGCGGCTCCGCTGCCCACACCCTGCCCGACGTTGGTCAGCGTGTTGTGAATCGCCTCGTCGGTCGTGCGCCCGAGCGCGACTTCCTCGTCGAACCGGCGCACGAAGACGACGCCGTAATCGATGCCCAGGCCGAAGAGAATGCCGACGAACGCCGAAGTCAGGTAGTTCAAATGCCCGACGGTGAAATAGGTGACGCCGAAGTTCCAGACGACGCTGAACAACACCGGCACGAACATCAGCAGCGTGCGATGGAACGACACACAGGCGATCCAGACGATCAGAAAAATGACGATCGGCGCGATGATCGAGACCTTGCCGAGATCGCCTTTGATCAGCCCGATTTCCTCTTCGATCGACACCGGCCAGCCGGTGAAGCCGGCCGTCACGCCCGGGTGTTTGCGCAAAGCGCGGGCCGTCGCCGCGCGGGCGTGCTTCATGAACGGCACGACGTACTCGGTGTTGTCGATGCTCTGGGATTGCTGCACGAACATGATCTTCATGCGGCCGTGGTCGCCGATGAGAAACCCTTGCTCGTCGCTGCGGGAGTCGCTGAAGCGGGCGGCCATTTCGCCCATCGTCTTCTCGCCGAGCGCGAACGTCGCCTGCTCGGGCGTCTCGAGGAATTTCTGCCATTCGCCGAGGAACCGGTCGGCGATCTCGAACCCTTCGGCGACGGCCTTCTTGTCGCTCATCGCGGTTTGCGAAATCTGCCCGGCTTCGATCTCGGCGACGCCCAGCACCCCGGCCCATGTGCCCGCGGCGAAAACCTTCGACAGCAGCGGCCGGTATTGCTTCAGTCCGGCGTCGAGTTTTTTGAGTTCGGGCAGCGGCAGATAGTACAGGCCCGATTTTTTCATCGTCTCGAGATCGATCTTGAAAAAGACGTTCTTCACCCATTCCTTTTCGCCCAACAACTCCGCCGCCACGTCGGTCGCCGCGGCGCGCGTTTCGGCGGGATCGCCCTGCAGCAAGATGATCAGTTGATTCTGCGCCCCGAAATCGGCGGCGAAATCGATGTAGCGCTTCTGCACCGGCAACCGGGAGTCGACCATGCCCTCGCGGGTCGTCAGGATCGGCAGGCGGGTCATCAGCACGCCGGAAACGGCGGTCAGCGCGGCGGCGACGCCGATGATCCACCAGGCGCGCGAGGTGACGGCGCACTTCGACAGGAACGCGTAGAATTTGTCTCGCAGCATGGGCGCGGATTGTAGAGAAGCGCCCGCGATTTTTCAACGCCAAAAGACTGTTTTGTTCTCAAATGTTGCGTGGGCGATGGCGCCGCGAACGGTGGGGAACGGCTGGGCCCTATTTCAAATCGAGCGCTCTTCTCTTGTCGACGCCGAGGCGTTCGAGTTCACGGCGGATTTCCGGATCGTCCGGATCGAGCAAACCCGCTTTTTGGAAATGGGACGACGCCTCGCCGGGTTTGTTTTCAAATTGCTTGATCCGGCCCAGATAGTAATATGCACGGGCGTTCGCCGGGTCGAGTTTGAGCGCCCGTTCGAGCAGTTCGCAGCACCGGCCGATTTCCGCGGCGCTGTTCTTGGCGCCGGACTCGAAGCGGACCCACGCCAGCATCGCCAGCGCGTCGGCGCTTTTCGGATTGTCGAAAACCGCCTGGCGCAACAGCGGCGCCGCCCGGGAATACTCGCCCCGGTCGAATAACAAACGCGCTTCGACAATCGTTTCCACGGCGCCGGCTGCCGGTTGGGCAATGGCCGCCGCGCGGCCCGGTCGGCTGTCGTCGGCGGCCTTGTCCACACGGAGGGCGCCGCCGAGGCGCAACAGGCAAACGATACGCAACAGCCGAGCGAAAGTGTCGGCGCAGCTGACGCTGAGTTCGTCGAGTGATTTGCCCACGCAGCCGTCGATCGCTCTCGCGTCGGCGGCGGGCAGATCCAGCAAATGGCAGACAACCGGGAAATCGTCGGTCAGCCCGAGCGGCGCCTGTCGCTTATCGACGGGGAAAAACGTCTTCAGCAACTCCGCGGACGGCGCGATGTTGAGGATCCCGTCTTTCAGGATCGAGCTCAACGGCACGGGCGTCATCATCTCGTGCAATTCGCAGACGCCGGGGGCGAATTCGTAATCCGCGCCGTCCCAGGATCCCTGAAACAGGCGCAGGAACTTCAGCGTTTTTTGCTGCTGGAGAAACTGCTTCCGATCCTGGTCCGTGATGACTTCGAGCCGCACGAGCGCCTCGCCTTGCAGAACGTTCATCTGCTGCGCGCGGCGCAACGACGCCTCGTGTTCCGTCCTCGTGATTTTTTTCAGCCGAATTAAAAACGCGCCGAAGGTGTCCTCCCAGATGTAGTCGGAGCCCACCTCGACGAGCAGACCGTCGCGCACCACAGCCTTGAGGAAATGCTTGTCGCTTTGCACCACAATGTCGCCGGCCGCGCGGTTTTCCAGCAGGCGGAACAACAAACGCCCGACCGCCCGGCAGTCGACCTTGCCCTTCGTCGTCATCGTCGCCAGGGGATCGGCCTCTTTTTTCTCCGCAGCGGCCGGCGCGGGCGTCGCCAACGATTCGTTTTCCAGCCATTTTCGCACGAAGTCCCACAGCGCCGAATCCGTGGGCGGGAAGACGAGAAAATCCTGCGGCCGCGCGCGTGGATTCCGCTTTTCCCATTCGGCTCGCGCCGCGTCGTCGGGCACGATCAGCGTCAGCGGCACGTTGGCCAACTTGGGGTCGTTCCGGAAGGAGCCGACGAGGTTGTTTTTGGGGTCGCCGGCCAGCGCCACGTCGCAGAGCACGACGTTCGGCTCAAACTCGCGGGCCGCCGGCAGCAAACTGGCCGACGCGGCGCACATCTTCACCAAATATCCGTTTTTGTAGAAAAAATTAAACAGCAGGCCTTCGTGTTTCTTGTTTTCCGAGACAATGAAGATCTTCTTGCGCATCAGCCGGCACCGCCCGCATTCAAAAAGATCGGATCTTCCCTCGGCCCGCGATCTCTCGTCTTCTAACCCGGCCGCGGTGAAAACTCAAGCCATTTGTCGGCGATGGCGAAGATGATTACTTGATGTTTTGCCGCTTTCTCGGGCCGGCGGCGCGAGACTAAAAACTGCTCGGCAGCGGAATGCGAGTGATGAGCGCCGCGAAGTCTTCATCGGTGAAAACAAAGCCGGCGCCCAGAAACCACAGCGGCCACGAGTGGCGGGCCAGGACCGATTTGTTCACGATATCGTCGGCGCCGGCGGTGAGAAAAAAATGATCGAGAAACATGAAATCCATGCCGGCTTTGAGTTGCGGATTGTTTGGATTGGTGAAGTCGCGGACCTCGAGCGACAGCGTCAGGTGGTCGTCGAAAAACTTGAGATCCGTGCCGACGCCGGCGGTGTTTTCGATCAGCCCGCCGTGCACGACGAACCAATACCAACGCTTGGCGAACTGCGCGTTAAACCGGATATTGTATTCGTTGTAGTAATCGGTTTGCGTGATCACTTTCTCGGTCGTCTGGTTTTTCGTGCCGGCGTTGTGCGTCGTCGTCGTCGTCGTTTTGCTCAGGTTGTCGTAGTCGAACGGGTCGTCGACGATGCCCACCTCGTACCAATGGTCGAGGGCCGGCTGCAGGCGCAGGGTGACGTACGACTTGAACTGCCCTTGGTTGGGGTAGTACTCGCCGCGATACCCGAGCGCCAATTGGATGCGCCGGATGCGGGCGACGAAGTCGTTGACCGTGTCGATCGTGTCGGACACGTTGTTCGCCATCTGTTTGTCGCTGACCAGCGCGCCGACCGTCCCCTGGCCCGCGTCGATTTTCCCGGTGATCGAGGCAATGTTGGTCATCGCGTCGGTCAGGCGTTGTGAGGATACGGCCAACGCTTTGATCGTCTGGTTGAGTTCTTCGTTGTTCGACTGCGTCAGATTGGCGAGGTTGGCCGTCAACACCTGCAGGTTCTTGGCGATGGCCGGCATCGCGCCGATCGCTTCGCCCACGGCCTTGCGGTTTTCCTCGGTCATCCCCGCCATAGCGCCGGTCAGGCGCTCGATGTTCGCCGCGATTTGGTTCATCCGCTCTTGATTGTCCGCGAGCGCGCCCGCCAGCCGTTGCGTGATTTCCTGTAGATTCATGAAGACGTCTTGGATGCCCTCCCGGCCCTCCTCGCCGCCAAAAACCTTGCGCAGGTTCGTCGTAATCGCCTTGACGTCGTCGGCAATGTCGCCCGCCCGCGCGGTGAGCGCGGACAATTCGCCCGACATGGCGGCGTTCGCCATTTCGTCGCCCGGTTTGTAGAACTGCGCGCTCTTGCCCGGTGCGATCTCCAGGTACTTGGCGCCCAGAAATCCGCGCGATTGCACGGAAATCTGGCTGTCGTTAGGGATTTTGGTTTCTTCGCGGATCTTGAAGTAAACTCGGGCGCGGCCCTTCTCCAATTCGATCTTATGGACGATGCCCGTGCGAATTCCGGCCATCAGCACCGGCGTGTCGGGGTTCAACCCGGCCGCCGTGTCGAACACCGCGCTGAGTGTATATCCGCGCGCTTCGCCGATCTGGTAGTTGCCGAGCCGGAGGCTGATGAAGGCAATCAGGCCAAAGCAGACCACAAAAAACAGGCCTACCTTGGTCTCAAGATTGATTCTCTTCACGCAACTCTCCGACGCACGGTCGACTCACCGGCCAGCCTGAATCGAGCATTTTTACCTTTTGGTCCGCGCGATTGCAAGAGAAAATAAAATTCGCTTGACAATAAGGGACTTGGCTAGGTAAACTTCAACCAAATTATTCGGTAGTGCGACCGTTAATTTGACAAATCACGGTTTTTCGGACCCCGGGGCGGACCCGAAAAGCGTCCAGCGCAAAAGGAGCCCAACATGTTGAAGACCCACCGGCGGAACTGGTTGTTTTTGCTCGGTTTCGTCCTCGCCGCGGCGGGCGGCCTCGTCCTGGCCTCGTGCGCCGGCACGGGCAGCAGCGGCGGCGGAACCAACGTAAGTTACGGCGACAATGTGCAGGGCATGTACCAGGTGCTCGTGCAAACGACGCAGGACACCTGCCCGGACGGCGCGCTCACCTCCGTGACCTGGTCGCTCACGGTGGAGCAGAACGCCGACTATTCGGTCGCCAACGTTTATTACCAGGAGACGGGCGCCGGCACCAAGATGGAAATGCTCTTCACGGGTCAGGTTTACGGCACGTTGATCATTCTCAACGACGTGCAAAAGAATCCGGCCGGAAACGCCGACTGCATCCAACTGCAAATCGAGTCGTATCACCTCGATGTGGATCCGACCGCGTCGAGCGTGAGCGGCTGGCTCAGCGACGAAATCGTTTACGTCGGCGACAATTGCTCGCCTTCCACCGTCAGTTGCAGCACCCAGCGCACGGTGCAATCGGTCACCCCGCCGGTCGACGATGACGCGTCGCCGGACGATGACGACGACTCTTCGCCGGCGTGACGAATGGGTCTGGCGACCGACTTTCAGGGCGTTCTTTTTGACATGGACGGCGTGCTGCTCGACACCATGGGCGCGCACGTCGACGCGTGGCTGCGCGCCGGCGCCGATCTCGGCCTGGCCATCGACGAGCGTGAGATCTACCTGCGCGAAGGCGAAAAGGGCGAGGTTTCTGCCCGCGATTTTATCAGGGCCGCGGGATTGATGTTGACCAAGGCGCGGGTGCGGACGCTGGTCGAGACAAAGCAACGCTATTTCGCGCAGGTCGCGCGTTCGCCGCGCGTGTTTCCGCAAGCCGCCGCGGCCTTGGCGGCGTGCCGCGAGCGCGGCCTGAAGATCGCCTTGGTCACGGGAACAAGCCGGGACGAGTGGACGAAAATCTTCCCGGCCGAATTGAAAGCGGCGCTCGACGCCTCGGTCTGCGGCGACGAGGTGTTGCACGGCAAGCCGAACCCGGAGCCGTACATGACCGCCGCGCGGCTGCTCGGCCGGCAACCGCGACAGTGCGTCGCCGTCGAAAACGCGCCGTTCGGCATTCGCAGCGCCAAGGCGGCCGGCTGCCGCGTGATCGCCGTGCGCAGCTATTTGCCCGATAACGATCTCGGCCAGGCCGACGAACGCGTCGACGACCTGGCCGAGTTTACGCGCCTGTTGTAGCGCCGCGCGGTTACGGTTTCACCGCCGCCTTCGCATAGTACAGATTCTGGTCGATGGCGTCGTCTCCGTACATGTAGACCACGCCGGGCAGGCCGTCGGGATCGACGCTGAGCGCCGGACGCTCGCCGAATTGGTTCTTGTTGTTGTCGAGGACGTCATAGAGCGTCCATCCGCCGTCGGCCAAACGCCCGAGTCGCGGAGTGAGCGGTTCTTGGCAAGCGTAGCTCACCCAAACCGCGCCATCGGATCCGAGGCGCGCCTCGATCGGGCCGTAGAGTTGGTCGCTCGTATCCGGCACGGCCGTTTCATGCCACGTTGAGCCGGACGTGTTCACCGCCATGATGACTTGCATCGGACTGCCGACGTTGAAGAAAATGTGCGGGACGTCCGTCGCGTCGAAGGCAAAGGCGAAATAGTTGTTCGTCCCGGTGACCGCCTCGGAGTCGACCTGCGTGTCTTTGGCCGTTTTCACCAAATCGTACGTCCCGTAGAACGTCACCTCGTCGGCGAAGTTGTTCTGCTCGACCTGCCACGCCATGCCGGGCAAGCCTTTGCTGTCGAACTCGAAGTCGGGGGCTTTGGTGTCGGCCAGTTGGCTGAAGATGTCGGCCGAAGTCCAGGTCCCGCTCGCGCCCTCAGTGTAGTAGAAGATGTCGCCGGAGTTGGCGTTGAAGCCCATGACGTTGGCCTTGTTTTTCGCGTCGAATTTCAACGTCGGCCAGCCGCCGATGCCGAGGAAGCCGCCGACATTGGTCGCCACCGTGGTGATCGTCCAGGCGCCGCCCTCGGGTTTGAACGCGCACATCAGGTCCTTTGTGCTCACATTGAAGTACGCCACGCCGATGCGGCCGGTCTTGTCGACCGCGACGGACGGATCGCGGCCCGTGTCGGTCGCCGTCTCGACCGCGTCGGTCGTCCAGGCCGTGCCGGACCCCGTCTTGTAAGCGACGTTCAACCCGCCGCCGGCGGCATCGTCGTAAAACGCAACCACCGGGCTGCCGGTCGACGTGAACGCCAGGGCGTGACACCGAATCTCGGATCCGGACAGGCTCGAATCCTCGCATTGGTAGCCGGGGCCGGCGACCGTTTCGACGGCCCAGTTGTACTGCGGCGGCACGGGCGACGCGTCATCGTCGTCGTCCGCCGGCGATTGATCGTCGTCGTCGTCGTCCGTAGTGGGCGATTGATCGTCGTTGTCGTCGTCGTCGGCGCTGTCGTCATCGCCGCTGCTGGTCGAACTGCTGCAGCCGAGGTAGGCGAAGGCGACGCCGAACAAAAGCGCAAGCACCAAAACAAAACGCAGCCGAGTGGCCATTGCAAGCTCCTCCGTAGATGGTTCCTTGACCGTCTATTTATGCGTCATTTTGCCTGACGAATGCAACCCGGGGCCGCCGCCGCGAAATCCATGTCATTTTGGCTGGCGATCCCGTCGGGATTCGGGCCGGCGCCGTGCCGCGCCTCGGCCGGCCTGTTCAGCAGCCCCCGATGTACCAGACGCCGGACGCGAGGTTTGTGCTGGCGTCTTCGCCGGTCAACAACCAAGGCCAACCGTCGGTTGCATTATCGTCCGTGGTCGCGTCGAAGCTGAAAGTCAACGAATCGCCTTCCTCAGTTTGCTGGGCAGCGAGATTTCGACTTTTCCGACGACGTCCCCGCTGCCCGCCGCGTTGAACACGTCGAACGAGAACGTGTACGGCCAGTCGGGCGCCAAATCCCAAGGGCACCTGCCGTCAGCCGTGCCGGTTGGTCCGACGGGGGCTTACAGATCGGTGTCATCATCCAACGCGTAGGCGCCGCACTTGTCCCCAAGGCACGTGTCGATCGCCGGGCAATTTCCGCAGTTGCCGATAATGCACTGGGCGGCGGCGCCGGTCAGACCCAACCCGGCGAGGTTCTTCTGGCACTCCGTCACAACCTGGCTTTCGGGCATTGGGCCGTTGCAATCGATTTGAATCGGCAGATTGCACGCGACATAGGCTTCGTCGTAGCCGCGTTGGCACGTGGACGTCGCCGAGGCGCAGTGCCCGCTGTGGCTGTGGGCCGGGTCGGTGCAGTTCGACGACGCGCCGAAAATCAAGAGGATGCCGATTGACCACAAAACGACGGCGGCGCCGGCGCAGCCGGCCGCAGATTTCTTTCCCATGGGCGTCTCCCCTGCGTCCAATTGAAACGACGACGAAACCACTGCTTTCCGCGTGGTCGGAAAGACCGATGCGAAAAGATTGCACGCCCGCGACGACGGGGCGTCAAGACCAGACGGTTCGCCGCCGACCGGTCCGACCGGTCGGACAGGTCGACAGGTCTGGCGCCCGCCTCGCGGCGCTGGCGAAAGAGGGCGCGGCAAGCGGCATCTACTTTGATTTCTTGTCGTACTTTTCGCGGTGTTCCCGCAACCACTCCAACCGCTGCCGAATCCGCTCTTCGAGCCCCTGATCGCTCGGTTCGTAATAGCGGCGGGTTTCCAATTCGACCGGCAGGCAGGGCTGGCCGGAAAAGTGATGTTCGAACTCGTGATCGTAGCGATAGCCGTCGTGATAGCCGAGGTCTTTCATCAGCTTGGTCGGCGCGTTGCGCAGGTGCTTGGGCACCTCGAGCGGGCCTTTCTCGCGCACGTCGGCGAGGGCCGCCTCCAGCGCCATGTAGCTGGCGTTGCTCTTGGGCGCGCAGGCGAGGTAAGTCGCGGCGTGGGCGAGGATGATGCGCGCCTCCGGCATGCCGACCATGTGCGTGGCCTGCATCGCGGCGGTCGCCAGCGGCAGCGCGCGCGGATCGGCGTTCGATACGTCCTCGGCGGAGAAGATGACCATGCGGCGGGCGATGAACATGGGGTCCTCGCCGGCCTCGATCATCCGCGACATCCAATAAATCGCCGCGTCGGGGTCGGACGCGCGCAGGCTCTTGATGAACGCGGAAATGACGTTGTAGTGCTGCTCGCCGGCCTTGTCGTACAGCAGCGCCTTGGCCTGGATCGCGCGCTCGGCCGCTTCGAGGGTGATCGTCGGCTTGCCGTCGACCTGCGGCAACTCGCCCGCCGCCGCGATTTCCAGAGCGTTGAGCGCGATCCGCGCGTCGCCGTGCGCCTGCCGCGCAAGGTGGTCGAGCGCCTTGGGCGTAATCGTCAGCGGCAGCTTGCCCAGGCCCCGCTGCTTGTCGGCGAGCGCGCGGCGCAGGATCGTTTCCACATCCGCCGGCCCGAGCGGATCGAGCGTCACGACGCGGCAGCGCGAGAGCAGCGCCGAATTGATTTCGAAGCTCGGGTTTTCCGTGGTCGCGCCGACGAGGATCAGCGTGCCGGCTTCGACGTGCGGCAGGAAGCTGTCCTGCTGGCTTTTGTTGAAGCGGTGGATTTCGTCGACGAAGAGCACGGTCTTCTTGCCAGTGGAGCGCAGGCGCTGCTTCGCCTCTTCGACGATCACCCGGATTTCCTTGACGCCCGAGAGCACGGCCGAAAAGCTGACGAACGCCGACTCGAAATGCTGCGCGATGACGCGCGCGATGGTCGTCTTGCCGCTGCCCGGCGGCCCCCAGAAAATCAGCGACGGCAGGCTGCCGGCGGCGAGCGCCTCGCGCAGCAGGCTGCCGGGCCCGACCGCCGCGTCCTGCCCAACGACCTCCTCGAGCCGCCGCGGCCGCATGCGGTCCGCCAGCGGCGCATGGGCGTCTACGGGTTCGGAGCCGGAAAACAAATCTTGCGTCATGAGGCGCAACATATCATTAAAGGCCGGAAGGCGGGGAGGCGGCGCGACCAGCCGCGGGACTGCGCGACGGAGCCGCGAGAGCAGAATGCCGGACGGCCGGCTGGGCGCCAGCGGTGCAATGCATCATTGCGTGGGGCAGCGCCCCAGGCGGGCGCTCCCCGAGATTACGCCGGGAATGAAACGGGCCGTTGGCCCTGTCATTCGCACGGGCAGCACAACCCCGGGCGGCTGCGCCACACATCGCGGGGCACAGCGAGCGGCGCCCCCCGCCCGGGGCGGGACGCCACACATGACGGGCGCAGCAAGCGGCGCCTCTGTCGTGTCGCACTGGCCACCGACCACTGGGCACTGACCACTTCTTCAATACCGCCGATGCCGCCGGAAGAAGTTCCAGATCGTTTCCGCCGCGTCGAGCTGGCGGCTGGAGCGGCCGATCAGCGCCACGGGCAGATATTGCACGCCGCCGGGCCAGGCGTGGCCGCCGCCTTCGACGGCGTAGAGCATCACCTCCGCGCCTTCGCGGCAGCCTTGGAAGAACTCGCGGCGCACGGTCGTGCCGTCGGCCGGCGCGATCGCCGGGTCGCGGACCATCTCGGGCGCCTCCGCGCAGCCGTCGGCCTTCGCCCACAACTTCATCGTCTCGTTCGTCGAAAGGACCGTTCCGCGGCTGCGCCCCAGCCGCCCGAGCCGAATCTCGCCGCCGCTGAATGGCACGAGCGGGTCGTCCGTGCCGTTGATCGTCAGCACGGAAACCGTCTTCGCCGGATGGCAGGTCGATTCGAGATTCTGCGGCAACTGGCCGGCGACGGGCGCGATGGCGCCGATCTTTTCCGAGAGTTCGCAGCCCAGGCGATTGACCATCATCGCCCCGTTGGAAATGCCCGTCGCGAACACGCGTTTCGGGTCGATGTTCTGCGTCGCCACTAGGCGATCGATCAGCTCGGAGATGAACCCGACATCGTCGACCGGCCCCGGCGGGGGCGCCGGCTCAACCTTGCTCACGGTCAGGCGCTGGTTCAGCGCGACGGCCAACCGGCCCTCGTTCGGCGTCGCCCGTTGGGCCGGAATCACCTCGGCTTCGCGGCCGTCGTTCCAGCTATTGCCGATGCCCTCCGGATAAACGACGACGAAGCCGTCGCGGTCCGCCAGCTTTTCGAAGGCGTCCTTCGTGAGATGGCGCATCCGTTCGGCGTCGCCCGCGCCGCCGTGCAGCACGATCACGAGCGGCGCCTTGTGCAAGCCGTCAAGGCCCGCCGGAACATACAGCGCGTAGGTTCGCGTTCGGCCTCCAAATAGAATGGATTCGGTTTTCACGTCGCCGGCGTAGGCCAGCAGCGACGCCCCGCCGGCGAGGGCGAGCAACAGCGCGGCAAATAGCAGCGGCTTGCGGATCGAAGTTGCATGGGTGTGGTTGCGCATGTTCACCTCGCGGTCTGCCGTTGGCCAAACTCGTGTCGCCCATTGCTCACTTATCAGCGACGCGCCCGAACGCGATCAGGTTGAAGCCGCAGCGCCGCCGCAGCCAGCGCGGTTCGGGCAGCAGCCGGCGCAGGACGGCGGCCAGCGCGCGCAACGGCGCCCAGTTCGGCCAGACGGCGATCGTGCTGAAGGGCGACAGGCCGTCGGCGCGCACGTCGGCCAGCCCCGCCGCCGCCAGGTCGTCGGCCAGGTCGCGCCAGCCGTAGCGATGCCACGGCACGCTCCGGCTGCGGGCGAAACCCGGGTAGCCGGTGCGCTCCCAGAAGCCGATCAACGGATGCCGCCCGTTGGGTACGCAAACGACCACGACGCCGCCGGGCCGCACCACCCGCGCCATTTCGGCGATAACGGCGCGGCGGGCGTCGCGGTCGAGCCAATGCTCGACGACTCCTTCATTAATGGCGCCGGCGAACGCGCCGTCGGCAAACGGCAAGCGCTCCAGGTCGCCGCACACGGCGGCGACCGCGAACGGCCGGCCGACCTGCTCCGCCAGCCGCGCGGCGTTGCGCTGTAGATTGGCCAGCACCTCGGGGGAGATGTCGAGGCCGACCACGCGCCGGCCGCGCCAGGCCGCAGCGAGGCTGAGCGTGCCCGAGCCGCAGCCGGCCTCGAGGACCAGGCCGTCGGCCGGGGTAGCGGCGAGCAGCGGGGCCAGGTAGCCGGAGCCGGCCATCGCCTCGATCTTCGCCGGCGGCGCCGGCGCGTCGCGGTAGACCGAATCGGCCGATTCGGCGAGGCGTTTCCAGCGGGCGCCGACGCCGGGGGCGCTGTCGCTGTTTTTTTCATTGTCCGGCATGGGGCCCCGCAACTGCAAGCGCGTTCCGGGGGTCATAATAATAGCCCCGCGACCGGGATCAAGACCGCCGAGAAGGCAGACGGGCAAATTGCGCCGGGGGGGCTAGGCAGCAGCGAAAGTTTGTGCTGTAATCGCGCGCGCTGAGCGGCTTTGTGATCAACTTGAGACTATTGCCATAGACTTGAGGAGGAAATTATATGAAGAGAACCGTAGCGATGGTAGTGGCCTTTGCCTTTTTGCTCGCCATGGCGGGCGCGGCGCTGGCGGTCAGCGACACGATTAAACTGTCCACCAGCGGCAAGGCGAAGGTCGTGAACTTCACCCACAAGACGCACGCGGATGCGGCCGGCGATTGCAAGAAATGCCATCACACCGGCGACAAGACCAAGTGCGCCAGTTGCCACGACGGCTCGGCCGACAAGGGCGGCGGCAAGAACGCGAAAGCAGTCTTCCACAAGAATTGCATCGGCTGCCACAAAGACGGCGGCAAGGGCCCGACCACCTGCGCGGGTTGCCACGCCGGCTAGTCATTTGGGTTTTTGTTCCGGAAAATCCCGGGGGGTCGCCCTCGGGATTTTTTTTGGCGGGAACGAATTGACACGGGCGCGCCGGGCCGGTAACGTGGCGCGGTCCGGGGTCGGAGGAGGTATACAGCAATGAAATCAAAGTGGGCCATCATTCTTCTGTGTCTGTTTTGCGCGACGGCGCTGTTGTTCACGGTGCAGTGCGCGAGCAAGACCAGCAGCACCGGCGGCAGCGGCGGCGGCCAGTCGTACGCCCAGACGTTCTGCTCGCACATCATGGATTGCGACCTCGGCAGCGAAATCGACGTCACGTCGATGGCGGCGTGCCTCAACTACTGCAACACGTCGATGAACCCGACGATCGGCAACTGCGTGTTGGGGGCGACAGATTGCGCCGAGGTCGAGGCATGCTTCAAGACGGCGGACGACGACGACAACGACGACAATGACGACAACGACGACAACGACGATTCGTCGCCCAGCGGTACGGTGGGGATCACCGATTGGGTGCCGTACATCGGCGCGCCCGACTATCCGTCGATCATGACGGAGGCGACGTCCATTCCGGGCATCGGCATTCACGAAGCGGCGCTGCTGGCCATCGACGCGGCGAGCTTCGGCTGCTTGCTCGGCGGCGGCGAGATGCACTATATGTTGGACGGCGGTCCCGACACCGTGGCCGGCCAGATTCCATCCAGCGTCCAGTATAACGTGACCGACGACAAAATGATCGGCTACGATTTCACGAAAATCACGGGCGCGATCGTCGAGGGCCACCATGATTTCGATTTCTACTGGACCAACAAATGCGGCGCCAAAAGCGCAACGGAGGAGTACTCATACAACGTCTCCGACTACCCCACGGCGATCGGGCACGTCATGGCCGACTTCACGGAGAACGACGAAAACGGCAATCCGGTGTCGCTCAGCGATTCCACGTACACGAACATGATTGTCGCCATCGACGGGTTCGCCATGTGGTGCGGGCCTTGCAACGATGAAGCGTCCGCCGACGGGCCGCTGATGCAGACCTACAAAACCGCGGGCGACCCGGTCACGATGATCGGCCTGATGAACCAAGATGAAAGCGGCAGCTCGAACATTACGCAAAGCGATCTGCAGAACTGGGTGGCCGACCACGATTGGACCAACCTGATCCCGTGCCTCGACGACGGCGACCGGACCGGGCATCCGAGCGTCCAACAACCGTATTGGCTCGAGCCGGCGTATCCCTTCAACATGCTTCTCGACAAGAACCACGTCATCCGCCTCAAATGGCACGGCTATGGCGAGGGAATGATCGACGACGCGATTCAATGGTTGATGACGCAATAGCGCCCATCAGCGCCGAGTGACGTTCTGACAATCGGCGGCCGTCGTTTCGTAAAGAAACGGCGGCCGCCGTTTTTCGTTCATTGCAAAAACAACCGCAACCTCTGCGTCCTCCGCGACCCCGGCGGTGAAAATTGAGATCAGGAATTAGGAGGCACAGAGAGACATCTCTTCGCCGCGCGTCAATGCGGATATATCGGCTTATTGAAATCGTCGTCGAGCCGCTCGTATTGCCGGCGGCGGCGGATCTTGGTGACGATCCACCCGAGGACGAGCAACACGGCGAGCAGGAACCACATCGCGCCCTGATTGAGCATCGTCAGCCACGTGTGATGGCGGCGCAGGTGCGTCTTCCATTGCGCTTCCAGCCCGCTCAGGCCTAGGCCGGTCGCGAGGGGCAAGGCGTCGACCACACTGTACCCGCCTTTGAGCTTCGCCAGCAACGGCGCCAGCCAACCCTGCTGCCGCAGAAATATCGCCAGCGACAGCGACTCCGCGTAGGCCAACCGCGCGCGCTCGCCCGCCGCGGGCCACTGGGTGACCAGTTCGCGCAACGGAATGAGCCCGTCGACAAGCAGCGCCAGCGTCAGCCGCGCCGAATCCATCGAACTCCACTCGCCGGCGATCATGCGCGCGACGCCCTCGTCGAGCCAGCGCGGCGCCCGCCGCTCGCCCAAGGCCAGGTACAGGTAGACATGGCTGAGTTCGTGCACGAAAACGTCGGCGTCGCCCCCGCGCAACCCTTCGCGCAACGCGCCGCTCGGCGAAAACAGGAAGATGGTCTTCTCGTCGACGCGCGCCGCGCCGGCCGACCATTTCGGCGGACGCTGATCGGGTTGGATGCTTTCGTAGGCCTCACGGTTCGGCACGAGCCGCACGACCACTTTGTCCGGCGGGTCGACGCCCAGGCCGTGCACGACGCGCCCGCGGAGCGTCTCGAGATTTTGCACGTATCGCGTCACGACGGCCAATTCCGACGTCGGGAAGATGACGCCGAAGTGTTGGGTGTCCAGCCGCGCCCACATGGGACCGGAGCCGGCGAAGGCGGCCGTGGGGGCGGCCGCGAACAACGCGACTGCCAGAATCCAGGCGCTGGGACGAATCGCGAATGCGGAATGCGGAATGCGGAATGCGGAATGGAGAACGGCGAGCAGCCAATGGCGAATGGCGAACAGAAAACGGCTAACGGCGCGGCGCCCGTTCATTCCGCATTCCGCATTCGGCGTTCCGCATTCCGCGTTCGCCATTCCCCGTTCGGCATTCCACATTCGGCATTCGCCATTCCGCATTCACTCATAGGCCGAGCTTGTCGCGAACCTGCGCGGCGGACAAGCCCCGCACGCGGATCGTCTTGGCGCGGTCGGTTTCGCCGGCGACGATTTCCAGCGCGCTTTTCGGCACGCCGAGTTTTTTCGCGAGCAGCTTGAGCAGATGCGCGTTCGCCTTGCCTTTGTCCGGCGCGGCGGTTACGGCGATTTTCAGCCGGCCGTCGTGCAGCGGGCCGAGGCGGTCGGCGCTGGATTTGGGGGCGATGCGGGCGAAGAGCAGAACGCCGTCGGCGGTTTCCTGAACCGGGCCGGTCACTTCTTGCCCAGAATGGCGACCTTGTCCGCTTCCGTGTCGTGACGCTTGGCGTCGCCGGCGGTCGCTTCGAGCAGCTTCAGGTGCGAGTGCAGGATGGCCGACAACTCGGCCTCGACGCGCGCCCGCTGCCGGCGCATTTCCGCGACGTCCTCGGCGAGTTTGCGCACCTGCTCGTGGGCGTTGCTGGTCAGTTTTTCGGCGTCGAGCCGCGCTTCGGCGAGCATGATTTCGCGCTCTTTGCGGGCGTTTTCGAGGATGTTTTCCGCCGCCTTTTGCGTCGAAATGATCGCGTCCCTGAGGATTTTTTCGTTCTCGATCAACTCGCCCAGGCGGTTTTTCGTCCGCTTCATTTCTTCCTTAAGTTCGGCGTTTTCCCGGACCGAGGCCTCCAGTTCCATCGACACCATGTTGAGAAACGAATCGATCTCGCCGGCGTCGTAACGGCCGCGCGTCTTTTTAAATTGTTGCTGCCGAATATCCAGAGGCGTGATTTTCATCTGTCGTCATCTCCCGCGGGTTGCCGCACGTTTGCGGGCGATTAATAGCAAGGACGCGATTTTTTTGCAATCGAGACGGCGGGCCGGCTGCGCCCGAAAGCGCCCGGAGGGGGCCAAATTGGGGGAACGCATTTTCCGCTTGAATTTTCCCCTCATCTGCCCTTAACGTGCGTCTCAGCCTCGGTCAAGGGATCTGCGAGAAAAACAAGACAAATCCGGGAGAGCTTCCATGCGGAAACTAATGTTCGTCCTCGCGGTCGCGGCGGCGGCGGTGCTGACCGGCTGCAACGACAGCAACCTGGCGGCGAAGCAGTTCGACGAATCACTGACGCGCATCCACACGGAGCAGACTTTCTTCAAAGATGCGCACGGGCGGTACCTGTATATCAACGGCGTCAACCTGGCCGACGCGAAGGCGGGACCCGCGGTCTACGACCCGATCTCGTTCGTGGGCAAACCGTTCCCTGTCGAGGATCTGGACAAGCACTTCGAGTTGATCCAGAAACTCGGCTTCAACTCGGTGCGCTTCGTGTTGCAATGGGAAGCGATCGAGCCGAACGAGCGCGGCGTCTACGACGAGGACTATCTCGACTACCTCGAGACGGCGGTGGCCGCGGCCCAGCGGCACGGCATCTATTGCCTGATGGACATGCACCAGGACATGTTCTCGCGCTGGCTGCGCAAATACTACAACGACCTTTCCGGCGTGAACGGCCTCCGGGACCCGGCCGAAGCGCAGTTCGCCGCGGCGCACGGCTTCAACAACAGCGTCAACGGCGACGGCGCGCCGGAGTGGGTGGTGCAGGCGGCATTGCCGTGGAAGAACGTCGGCGGTCCGTATTGGGGGCTGCCGTACTCGATGGCCCCGAAGCCGAGCGAAACGACGGACGTGCTGCCGTGGACGAGCTGGTACCTGAACGTCGGCACGTCGCTCGACGAGAACATCTGCTACGCGGCGCTGATTGCCGGCAACGACGTCTGGCCGAATTACCGCATCGGCGGGCAACTGATCGGCGACTACCTGCAAGACGCCTACGCCGGCGCGTTCGCCCAGGTGGCCGCGCGCATGAAGAATCATGACAACATTCTGGGCTACGACGTGATGAACGAGCCCGGCGGCGTGTTCATCGTGCTGACGATCTTCGCCGTGCTGTGGGATCTCACCGGCGACGCGCCGGGCGGCTTGCTGACCGACGATCAGGTCGAGCAGGCGTTCAATCAACTGCTGGCGCAATACCAGGCGGCGGGCATGACGGCCGCCGAGGTGCAGACGTACCAGACGTTGTTCCTTGACTACAATCTGCTGCCGCACTCCCGCGCGGAAATCCAGGCCTCGGGCTTCATGCCGACGGAGCCCAATTCGCCGTACACGCCGGACCTGAGCACGGTCATCAACCTGGACGGCAACTTCGGCTGGCAATACCTGCAACCGTTCAACGCGAAGATCGCAGGCGCGATCCAGGACGCGGACCCGAACGCGATCATTTTTTATGAGATGACCGCGGGTCTGCTGGGCAACGGCGGTCTCGGCGGGCAGTGGGTCACGCCGCCGACGTCGCTGCCGGGGATCACGCAGCAAGTGTTCGAGCCGCACAGCTACCCGGACATTTATCCGTGGATCGGCTTCAACGAGCCGCCGCGTACGTTCACAGTGGACGAGATTCGCTTCATCAACTACACCGACACCATCAACTCCACGACGGCCGATGCGACGTTCGGCCTCGGCAATCCGCCGGTGGTCCTGGGCGAGTTCGGCTCGTACTGGAATTTCGGCGGCATCCAACAGTCGATCGCGCAGAACTACATCATCAGCCAGTTCTTCATCGACCCGTATTACGAGGCGATCGAGGGTTTGGCCCTGCCGCGGATGATCTGGTGCTACGCGTGCGGCAATACCTACGACAACGGCGACGGTTGGAACAAGGAAGACTTTTCGATTGTCGATCCGCACCTGAATCCGCGCGGCTGGGAGGCCTATTCTCGCGCCGTGCCGCGCTTCACCAGCGGCCGCCTGCAGTCGCTGCACTTCTATTCGCCGCGGCACTACTTCCAGCCGCGGCCGGGCGCGCAAACGCCGTCGCTGGAATTCCAGATGCAAATGCTCGGGCAGGAAACACAAGCGCCGACGGAGATCTTCGTGCCCCCGATGCAGTACACCGACGGTTTCTACGTGTGGATCAGCGACGGGCAGTGCGCCTACGATCCGGCCCGCACGATACTCTATTGGTATCCGTCAAACACCGACCCGAATTACACGCACCAGATCACGATCCATCCGCCGTATCCTCATAGCGCCCCGACCGGCTGGAATTATTACTTCAACGGACAACAGATCCTGGTGGGGGTGGCGTCATGAAGAAACTCATCGTCGGCGCCGCGCTGCTGCTCGGCCTGTGCCTGTTCGCCTCGGCCGCCGCGGCGGACGACGGCGCGCCGCCCAACTTGATGCCGGCGTTCGATCTCTTCTACCAAACGTACCTGTACGCCGCGAACGACATCGATTTCGATCGCACCAAAGTGATGTACCAACCGAACGGGCAAACCGTCGGTTACGTGCTGACGACGATCCGCCCGGGCCTGACCTGGACGCCGGCGGACATCCTGACCGTCCGTTATCAGTTCGAAGTCGGCGACAACATCTGGAGCCGCAACGACGTCTACAATGACAATCCGAACACGCAGGACGCCACCGTCTTCCGCCAAAAGGAAATCTGGGCCGACCTGCACACGCCCAGCGGCAGCGTCGGCACGCGCATCGGCTACATGTACACGTACGATCCGACGCACTTGGTGCTTGACGCGCACATGGGCATGGCCCAGCTTTACTTCGGCTTCGGCGGCGGCAAGCGCCTGACGCTCGAAGCCGGCCAGCTTCCCGTCGACACGCTGGAGCAGAACTCGCCGGACAGCCAGGGGGCGCGGCTGCAGGACAACACCTTCGCCAACCAGAATTACATCTTCGCCGCGTATGCGACGCTGCCGCTCGGGGCCGCGGTCCTTTCGCCCGGCGTGTTTTTCAATGCGAACGGTTGGGTGATCGATCGGCCGGTCAACGTGGCCAGCGCGGTTTGCAATTTCACGTACAATCCCGCCGCCAACATGAACCTGAACCTCGACGGCGTGTTTCAATACGGGAAAGAAGTGCACGCCGCGCTCGACAACAGCGACGTGACGCTGGTCGCCGGCGCGGCGCAGGCGAACTTCTCGGTCGATTGGCCGGTCGTCGGGCTGCGCACGAGCGCGCTGGCCTTCAGCGGCGGCGATCACAACCGCGAAGGCCGCCGCCTCGACACCGGCTTCATGTACTCCGGCTGGTCGCGCGCCGACACGATGATGATGACCATCAACTGGCTGCACGACCTGTACACCAATTTCGACCAAACCGTCGCGGCCGAGGGCGCGGGCTTCGCGTTGATCGACCAGCGCGTTTCCGTTGATGTCGGCGGCGACGCGGATCTGTTCGCCATCGTCGGCGCCGGGTTCACGATGAGCCACGCCGATACCGGCAACTCGAATTACTTCGGCACGGAAGGCCAGATCGGCGTGCAATGGTCGCCGCTGCCCAATCATCTTCGCTTGCACCTGATCGCCGGCGGCATGCTGCCGGGCCGGGCGGCGTCGGAACTGATCAACACGATCAACAAGAAGGCGCAAGACCCGATCGTGCAGGGGCAGGCCGGCATCACCGTGTTGTACGGCAACGTGCCGTGGTTCGGCGTGAAGTAAGAGCTGCGAAATATGATATTCCGCCCGGACCTCTCCCTCCGGGAGAGGTCCGGCGTGAAACGCCGCGGGTGAAGGCGGCAAATTCGACCGTGATATTCGTCGGCCCGCGCCTCTCCCCCTGGGAGAGGTCGCCGCGTGCAACGCGGCGGGTGAGGGCGGCAAATTCGCCGGGCGCAATCCGTTATTCCGCGCCGGCCGCCAAATCGTACTCCGCGGGCCGGCCCGGGCCGGGCCGCAGCGTCACGCCGCGCCGGCCCAGCGCCTCGCGTAGCGCGGTCAAATCGATCGGCAGCGCGTTGGCGTCGAAGCGGTTGCGATAGTTGATGAACTTCATCGCCAAGCCGTCGGCGTAACCCTCGAAGAAAGCCGTGTTCGTCGCCGCCGCGTCAATCGCCGGGAACGTCTCGCTCCACGACGCCGCGAACGCCACGGCCGCGCCGCCGTCGAACGGGATTTCCAACTCGCCGATGTGGCGCGTGTAGCCGCGCACGAACGACGCGAAGTCTGCGGCGTCGGCGCCTGCCGCCAGCCGCTCGCGCAGCAACGCCGCCGTGGCCTGGACGGCGCGGCGCGCGTCCGGCGGCGTCGCCGCGCCGCCGTCGGGCGTCACCCGGTCCTGATACAGATGGCGGCCGACGCTGTCGCAGATTCCGTAACCGATGCCTTCCCACAGCGCCCCAATTTCGGTTTGGTCGAGGCCGCGCAGGTCGGCCAGAAACGACGCCATTTTGTCGTCGCCGCTCGATTTCCGCAGGTCGTTCAAGAAATAGCTTCCGGTCATGGTGAGGCCGATTCCGGTCAAGACCAACCGGCGCACGTCCGGCGGAACGGCGCGGCGTCGGACCTCGGCCAGCGTTTCTTCCGGCCGGAGCCAGGCGCCGGCGCTGACGTAACCGTCGTGCCGCCACTGTCGCGGCAGGCGCGCGGCCGAGGCCAGCGCGTCGTCGAATCGGCGCCAACTCGAAGGCAGGTTTTCCCGATCGTAGATATAGTGCGCGTAATCGTCGCCGCGCATCGTCTGCAGCAGGCGCAGCGACTTGGGAATATGGCGGACCTCGACGCGCCCGCCGGGGAAGACGTTGAGAAAACCGGCGACGAGAAACGGCGCCACGACCAGCCAGCGCCACCGCGCCCGCAGGCGGATGATCGGCCAAACGGCGAACGCGGCGAGCGAAAAGCAAATCGGCAGCACGTAACGCTCCGACCAGAACGCTGCCGCGTACTGCGTCGCCATCGCGTAACTGGTGACGCCGTAGCCGACGACATAAAGCACGACGTGGAACAGCAGCACGACGGCCAGCCAGAAGCCGCGGTCGGTCGCCGCGCGCTCGGCCGGCCGGCGCGCCTCCGTCCACGCCGCCCACGCGGCGCCGGCCAGGCCGGCCGCCGCCAGCGCCAGATAGCCGCCGGACAGCCAGCGCCCGAGCGGCGGCCGATAGCCCGGGTAATTGGGCAGGATCGCCCCGAAGAGATCGCGCCACTTTGACCAGCAGGTCTTCGTGAGCGCGCCCAGCACGTCGTGCACCAGCGTAATGCGCTGCGGCAGCACCAACCAGTTCGCTGAGAACACCGCGCCGAAAACGACCAGACCCGGCCAGAGCAGGCGCCGCAGCCCCGGTCCGCGCCAGCGCCACACGGTCGCCGCCCCGACGGCCGCCGCGATCAGCAAATTGTCGAGGCAGAAGAGGCACGCGACCGCCGCCGCGAGACCCAGGACCGCCATGCCGGCGAACTTCGGCGGCGAGGCGTCGGCCCGCAGAAAAAGAAAAACGAGCGCGCCGGAAAAGAGCACGCTCTCCATGTGGTTGGCGAAGGCCTGATGAAAGCTCCATTCGAGGCAAGGCGGCGGGAAGATGGTCCACAGGAAAAAGAGCAGCGCCGCGGGCAGGCCCCAGGCGCGCCGGAGGTTGTGGGTCCAGAGCGCGGCGCCGCCGGCGACGAACAACGACCCGACCAGTTTGACCCAGAGGTACTGCGACCCGAACAGGCTGTACAACGGATAAAGCAGGACGCCATAGAGAGTCGTGCCCGAGCTGCATTTGAACTCGTACAACCACGGCGACGACGCCAGACCGTCGACGAGGCCCGCGCCGAGCATGCCGCTGGCCGCCTGCTCCACGTCGAAATCCACGTGGTGAAAAAAACGCAGGATGAAAACAGCGAGCCACAGCCCCGACAGCAGCGCCCACCAAAACGCCTCGGAATTTTGGACGGAGTTCGTTGTACGGGCGAGCGCCAGTTGCTTCATGGGTCCCTTTGGTTTCGAGACCGAAAAACACGCGGCATTAAACCTTGATTCGCGCGGCAGGGCAATCGCCTTGATTGCCGCCGAGCCGTCGATGGTTCATTATTGGCGCAATGGGATTCAAGAAATTCACTGTTGCGGCATTATTCATCGCGCTACTAATAGGCGCTTGCGAAAAAAGACCCGACGGCGCCCCGGCGCAGCCTAGCGCGACCATTCATTATGCGCCGTTTGTCCACCCGAACGCGCCCGACATCCCGCCCGTCTGCAATGAAGACGGTTGGTGCTGGCAAAATCCGTTGCCGCAAGGGCTTGATTTGCATGACGTGTGGGGAACCGGTCCGTCAGACGTTTTTGCGGTTGGCGATCACGGGACGATTCTTCATTACGACGGGTCGCATTGGAGCGGGATGAAGAGCGGGACAGAGAACAAAGTCGCACGCGTATGGGGCTTTTCTCCCACCGACGTGTACGCAGTAGCAACGGGTTGGCCGCCGGGGGATGATCTAGGCGTAGAAGATCGGCACATAACGGTATGCTTGCATTATGATGGCTTGACGTGGACGTCAATAAAGATGAGCGCCTACGAAATTTCAAAAACGATCAACCGTCTTTGGGGCACATCGTCATTGAGTCCCCTCATGTTTGACACCAAGATCGCATTTGATCGCCAGTCTTCATATGAGAATTGGTTGTATCATTGGCCGCCGACTCGGACGGCGCTTTGGGGCAGCTCGGCAAAAGACGTTTATGCGGTGCTGAAGGAGCGGATTTCTCATTACGACGGTCGCCAGTGGACAGAATTCAAGTTTGCGCCGGAGTCTGAACTTAAGTCCGTCTGGGGGGCCTCAAAAACGGATGTTTATGTTGCGGGCGAAACCGGCGAACGCAACATGCGCGGCGGGACCATTTTGCATTTCAACGGAAGAACGTGGGAAACAGCGTTTCATCTGAGGGGCGCGGATTTTTCAAAGGTGTGGGGAACCTCGGCGAAAAACGTATTTGTACTGGGCGCCGCAAACGTCTCGAACAACAAACGCCAAGCCGTGGTGCTCCGATACGACGGCGTCCAATGGCTCGAATTGGACAACGCGCCCAAGGAGGATATTCAGGCCATGTGGGGCCATTCGCCGACGGACTTAATTGCCGTTGGCAAGGAAGGCGCGATTTATCGCTTCGACGGCGCAACCTGGACGCCGATGTGGCGGAAAATCACAAAGGCCGACCTGACCGGAATTTGGGGAAACTCCGCAAGCGATATTTACGCCCTCGGGTCAGTTGACGTCAGCGCCTCCAACCACGGCGACATTGTCCATTATGACGGTCGGACTTGGGCGCTGGCGTTTGCCGACAACCGCTTTTTTTTGACGCTGTGGGGCGCGTCCGGCGACGAGGTATTTGTCGGCGGCGGCAGAAACTGGGCGAAGAAGGTGCGCGGTGGGGAAATCGCGCATCGATATGGCGAAATCACCGCGGGCGCCGGGGAGTCTTGGCATACCGTGCAGACCGGGATCGATTTTCCGGTCTATGGGATTTGGGCCGGCTCGAAATCGGATGTGATCGCCGTAGGCGTCGGCGGCGCGCTGCAATACGACGGGCGCCGATGGTGGCCAATGAAAGGCGCCGAAGGCCGGAACCTGTTCGCGGTTTGGGGCTCGTCACGACACGATGCGTTTGCCATCTGGCGGGACGCGAATGACTCCTCAATTTTACACTATGACGGCTCCTCATGGTCCCAGACAGCCGGCCTCCCGAATTCGCGCCCGTGGCAGCCGCACAAGAATGACAGCCAAGTGCGGACGCTCGCTGACATCGAGTTAACGAGCATATGGGGATCGTCGCGGGCGGATGTTTTTGCCGCGGGCAGGGGGAGACACGAGAGCATCCCTCGCGATGGTTTTGTTTTGCACTACGACGGCGAAATTTGGTCAATTGTCAAAGAGGGCGAGGCGATTCGACCGCTAGGCATTTACGGCTTTGGCGCCGAGGTTTTTGTCGTTGGCGGGGGCGGCGAGATCTTGCATTACGACGGTAAATCATGGACCGAAATGAAAAGCCCAGTCGTGACGATTAACCGCCTATGGGGAACGTCGCCGACCAACTTCTGGGTCGTCGGGGTAAACGGCGCGATCCTCCATTACGGCGGTTCGCCGCCGAAGACGAATTGATCGCCCCCCTCGCATCCTTGCGCCTCTTTCCGCGCAGGCTATAATTGGCAAAATTCTAACGAGGCGGTGAGGCAGTCATGACCCTGACGCATCTGACGTGGATCGACTATACGCTGATGGCGGTCTATCTCGCGTTTGTGCTCGGCATCGGCTTCGCGCTGCGCCGGTCGACGAAATCGAGCACCGACTTCTTCCTGTCGGGCCGGTCGATTCCGGCGTGGATCACGGGGTTGGCGTTCATTTCGGCGAACCTCGGCGCGCAGGAAGTGATCGGCATGGGCGCGATGGGCGCGAAGTACGGCATCGGCACCAGCCACTTCTACTGGATCGGCGCGATTCCGGCGATGGTCTTCGTCGGCATCTTCATGATGCCCTTCTACTACGGCTCGCGCGCGCGTTCGGTGCCGGAATACCTCAAGCTGCGCTTCGACGAAAAAACGCGTGGCCTGAACGCGATCTCCTTCGCCTGCATGACGATCTTCTCGTCGGGCGTTTCGATGTACGCGATGGGCAAGCTGTTCCAACTGCTGCTGGGCTGGGACTTCAACGTCGCGATGATCATCTCGGCGGCGATCGTGCTCGTCTACATTTTCCTCGGCGGCCTGACCAGCGCCATCTACAACGAGGTGCTGCAGTTCTTCCTGATCGTCTTCGGGTTCATCCCCGTCGTCGTACTCGGCCTCAAACGCATCGGCGGCTGGGACGGGCTCAAGGCCAAGCTCGCGGTCGTCGCGACGGCCAACGGCTTTTCGCCGACGGCCTACACCTCGTCGTGGTCGCACATGGGCAGCTCGTCGGCCAACCCGTTCGGCGTCGAGTGGTTCGGCCTGATCATGGGCCTGGGTTTCGTGCTGTCGTTCGGCTACTGGTGCACCGACTTTCTCGTTGTGCAACGCGCGATGGCGGCCGATTCGATGTCCGCCGCGCGCCGCACGCCGTTGATCGCCGCGGTCCCCAAGATGCTGTTCCCGTTCCTGGTCATCGTGCCCGGCATGATCGCCATGGCGCTCACCGCCGACTACGCCAACAAAATGGCCCACCAGCCGCCGGCCGCGATGGTCGCCGGCGCCGCGGCCCCCGTCGCCGACGTGGAAGAGGGTCTGGTGCCGCCGAAGCACGACGACGCCGGCAAGCCGATCTTCGACAGCCGCGGCCGCGTGGTGCTCGATTACGACCTGGCGACGCCGAAAATGCTCATCGCGCTGCTGCCGGCGGGCTTGCTGGGCCTGGGCCTGACCGCCTTGCTCGCGTCGTTCATGTCCGGGATGGCGGGCAACGTCACGGCGTTCAACACGGTGTGGACGTACGACCTCTATCAGGGCTATATCAATAAAGGCGCCACCGACGAGCACCTGCTCTGGATGGGGCGGGCGACGACCGTCGTCGGCATTGTCCTGTCGCTCGGCGCGGCGTACGTCGCCAAGTCGTACAACAACATCATGGACTTGCTGCAGTTGGTCTTCGCGTTCGTCAACGCGCCGCTCTTCGCCACCTTCGCGCTCGGCATGTTCTGGAAACGCACGACCGGCCACGGCGCGTTCTTCGGCCTGCTCGCCGGCACGCTGGCGGCGGCCGTGCACCAAGGGATTTCGCTGCCGGCCGGGGCGACGGTCGGCTTCAAGGGCGGCTACCTCGGCGTCTTGCAGCACTTCCCGAGCGAAATGTCGCAGAATTTCTGGACGGCGATCTGGGCCTTCGCCGTTTGCCTGGTGGTGTCGATCGTCATCAGCCTGGCCACCCAGCCGCGGGCCGAAAGCGATCTCAAGGGCCTCGTCTACTCGCTGACGCCGAAGCCCGAAGACGATTCGAAAACGTGGTGGCAGCGGCCGGCGACGCTGGCGATCGTCGTGCTCGCCCTGACCATCGTGCTCAACCTCGTGTTCTACTGAGAAACGGAGGAACCCGCCATGCGCCTGGATATCCGCATTCCGATCGGCGGCATGTTCGCTTTGCTCGGTTTGATTCTCACCCTCTACGGCGCGTTCACGAGCGGCGATCCGATGTACGCCCGCTCGCTCGACGTCAACATCAACCTCTGGTGGGGCGGCGTCATGTTGATCTTCGGCGTCGTGATGTTGGTGATGGGGATGAAGAAGAAGGCAACCTGACCCGATATTCGCCGCGCGACCGAAGCGAAACGATTTCCACGCCAGCGGGCGACCACTCCGCGTCGTCGTGATTTATGGCTATTTATCGGTAACTTTATGGGTGAAAAACGCTCGGCCGGGCCGTTCGGCTAATCGCCGCCGAAAGACACCACACCGCAGAACCGCGCGGGCAGCAGCCATGGCTTAGTGCGCGCAGTCATGGGAATTCTGGGAGTTCTGGGGGTAATGGGAGCCCTGGGCGTTAGGCGACTCTAGGCTTCCCATGCCTGTCATGACTCCCGTATTTCCCATGATTCCCACGGCCCGGCTGCGACCGTGCGGCCGAACTCACCATAGCAGTGGCGGCCGTCCGGCGCCGGCGACGCTCAAACCAGCGGCCGAACGCCCCTGAGACGCCCGGCTGGGCGCCCCAGGGAGGCGGCGAAGTTTCCAAACTGACGCTAGTCTTTTTTCTTCTTCTTCGCTTCGCCTTTTTTGGCCGCCGGAGCCGGTTTGGCCGCGGGCGGCGCCGGCGGAGGCGTCGGTTGCACGACCGGCGGCGGGGTCGGGGTCGGAGTCGGCGCTGCCGCTGCCGGTTCCGCTGGCTTCGCGTGATGCACGACCGGCGGCGGCGGCGGGGGCGGCGGCTCGGGCTTGGAACAGGCGACGAGCGCCAGCACGCCCACGGCGAGCGCCAAAAGCAACAGCACCAAAACGGCTCGTTTCATTTGGGCCTACCTCCTGAAGATGTTACTTCCTGCTTTCGGGGACGGTCACGCCAAAATAATACGCAACCGTCACGGTAAATTCCAGTGCTTCGATAGTGGTCAGTGGCCAGTGGCCAGTGGCGCGGAGTGATTGATCGGGCGCTTTGCGTCGGATACCTGGCGACTGTTCACTGTTCGTCGTTCACTGTTCATTGTTCGCTGTTCACTGTTCGCTGTTCGCTGACCACTGACCACCGACCACTAGTTATTTCCGTTTCTTGATGAACGTGCCGCGGCGATACTCGTCGAACGCGACGCGCAGTTCTTCCTCGGTGTTCATCACGATCGGGCCGTACCACGCCACGGGCTCGCCGATCGGCCGGCCCGAGATCAGCAAGAAACGCACGCCTTCGTCGCCGCCGGTCGCGGCGATCCGGTCGCCGTCGTTGAAGAAAACGAGCGTACGGTTGCCGAGGAACGGGTCGCGGTCCATGTCGAAATAGTTGACGCCTTCCGCCTCGTAGGCGAACGGATCGTTCACGCCGCAAAAGCTGCCTTTGCCGTCGATGACGTAGGCGAACACCGTGTGGCCGCGCGCCGTGGGGTGCGTGAATTCGGCCCCGGCGGGCACGCTCACGTCCAGATATTCCGGATCGGTGACGACATCGCGCACCGGCCCGACCTGGCCGTCGACCTTGCCGCAAATGACGCGGACGTTCACGCCGCCGGCCAACTCCGCCACCGGCACCTCGCTGCTGACGATGCCGCGGTAGCGCGGGTCCATCATCTTGTGCGAGCGCGGCAGATTGGCCCAAAGCTGAAAGCCGTACATCAGCCCTTCGCGGTCGCCCTTCGGCATTTCCTGATGAATGATGCCGCTGCCCGCCGTCATCCATTGGATGTCGCCCGCCGAGATCACGCCTTTATTGCCCATGCTGTCGCCGTGCTCCACGTTGCCCGCGAGCATGTAGGTGATCGTCTCGATCCCGCGGTGCGGGTGCCACGGAAAACCCTTGAGATAATGCGCCGGGATGTCGTTGCGGAAATCGTCCAACAGCAAAAACGGGTCGAACATCGGCGCGTCGCCGTTGCCGATGGCGCGGTGCAGATGGACGCCCGCGCCTTCGAGGGTCGTTTTCGCTTTCAACACCTTGCGAATCGTTCGGGTCGTAGGCATGGCGATCCTCCGTACTCGTGTTGCCCTTCGGTTTCGAAAATCGAGAAAACGTAACGATCTTTTCCGCGAGTTCAACCGGCGGCGCCGCCGCACTTTTCTCCAAGTTCGGCCGATTTCGTTTCTTGGCGTTGGTTTTTCGCGAAACCGCGCGTAAAATGCCCCCGGGATGGACCACGGCGAATCAAAAAACAACCAGGTCGACGCCGGCGACGTTGCGTCGTTGCGCGAATCGCGAACGCGCATTGTTTACGGCGGCTTCGCCGTGTTGCTTTTTTTCACGCCGCTGTTTGTCGGCCAGACCATCGCGACGCTTACGCTCCAATACGACGACATTTTCAATCCGCGATTTGTCAAGCTTTCGTTGGCCGTCGATGTCGTGCTGTGGCTGGCGATCGTTGCGTTCGTGGCGTCCAATCTGGTCGCCCGCCGGATCGGCGACCGCGCACTCTCTTTCCATTATCCAAGCATCATCGTCATGCTGTCGCTTTTCGCCGTCGCCGCCCTGGTGCATATGCACCTGTTGGGCACGTTCAGTTCGCTGCAGACCATCCTGATTATGGCCGCCGCCGCCGCTTTTTTCTGGTACGGCCGCCCGCGCGGCATCGTCATGTTCTTGATCGGCAGCAACTTGGGCCTGCTGGCCGTGCTCGCGCTGGAGTTTTTCGGCGTCCTCTCGTTCGCGCCGTTTTTGCGCAACGGCCGGCAGTTGGCGGCGACGTTTCTCGATCCGCGCCTGATCGTCATGAACGGCGCCGTCTATTTCGTCAGCAGCGGCGCGATTTTTTCCGCGCTGTACCTGTACCGGCGTTCGCTGGAACGAAACCAGGAGAAGCGCCGGCGGCTGCAGCGCGAGGCGGAAATCGCGAACCGCGCGAAAAGTGAATTTCTGACGAACATGAGCCACGAACTGCGCACGCCCCTCAACGCCATCCTCGGTTTCGCCCAGGTCCTGGCCGGGGGCCTGGCGGGCGAGTTGACCGAACAACAGGCGCAATACGCCCGCAGCATCCACGCCAGCGGCTCCCACCTGTTGCAACTCATCAATGATGTGCTGGACCTGTCGAAGGTCGAAGCCGGGAAAATGGAGTTGACGCCGGAGTGGGCGCGGCTCGGCGACCTGTTCGCCGACGCGCTGGCGACCGTGCACGAGCGGGCGGCGGCGCGCCGGATTTCGCTGGCGACGAAGCTGCCCCCGGCCTTGGCCGACCGCCGGATCTGGGGCGACCGGCGCAAGTTGCGGCAGATCCTCTATAACCTGCTGGCGAATTCCGTGAAGTTCACGCCCGATAGCGGCGCGATCGAACTGCGGGCGGCGGAGCAGAACGGCGAACTGGTCGTCGCCGTCGCCGACACCGGCATCGGCGTGCGGCCCGAGGACCAGACGCGCATCTTCGAAGCGTTCGTGCAAGTCGATTCGAGCCTCGCGCGCCAGCAGCAAGGGACCGGCCTCGGCTTGCCGCTCTCCCGCCGACTGGTCGAACTCCACGGCGGCCGGATTTGGCTGGAAAGCCCGGGCGAAGGCCGCGGCGCCACCGTGTATTTCACGATTCCCCAGAAATCGCCCGACGCGCCGGCTCGCTGACCGCGCGCGCCCGAATTGACGTTTCGCTCGCGAATCGTGCTGACAAAAACAATCGGGCCGGTTTCGACGCGCCGCCGTCTCCGGCCGATGCGCGATTCGCCGCACCATCGACCGTGGACCTCATCGATATCTCATTAAAGACAAATCCCCGGCTCTTCGCCGGGGACTCTCGCTATCACAATTCTCCGGGCTCCGAATTCCGGGAACGTCGCGAGCGCGCGGCGGCTCGCCTGTCGGCCCCGATCCTTCGCGGCTGATGAGCCGCGCCCGCGCGTTCCCGGAATTCGGCGGCCTTTCTTGGTCCGCTCAGGCGTTCTGATGCGCCTGGTCGCGAGCGGCCCCGGCCTGGCCGGCGCCCGCCGTCAGCCCGCCGGTGTTCTGCAAATGCTTGGCGATCTGCGCGATTTCGTTGCGGCATTGATTCCAATCCAACTGGAGGCCGTTGCGATAAACGTTCCAGCCGGCCGCCGACTGCGCGCACTGCAGCGCTTCCTGGATTTCCATGTCGTTCGCGCCGCATTGCCGCGCCATCTCCGTGTGATACATCGCGCCGTATTGGCACTGGCACGTGGCGCAGGCGGCCAACGCGATCAATTCGCGATATTTCGCCGGCACGGCGCCCTGTTGGAGTTGCACGCGACGGAAAAGGTTCCATTCCATTTCGAGAGTCGCATCGGATACGGCCTTGAAAAAGGCAGGCACCACACCCAACGTCGCTTCGATGTCTTTCAATACTTGCGCCCGGTTCATTTTCGTCTCCTCATAATGGTTATCGTTATTCTGTTGAAACACCCGAATCGCCTTACCACCTGTTTGCCACGGCAATCAATTTAATCGTTATTTTTCGCGTGGCTAGACGCCGAGCGTAATTTTTTTTCGAAATTGCGGTGTTCGGTGATATTTTGACGTTGCAGATCCGCGCCGGGCAAACCCGTCGCGCCGCTTCTTATATCGCAAAATATTTCGAATGGGGAGCGTCGCCGCCCGCACGGGGCTAGGCGTTCGAGAATCAGACCCGCGACAATAGTAACGGCAGTTCGCAGCATTCCAGTTTCAATCATCGCCCTCGTTTGACCGCGCGGCGGCCTCGACTAAAATGCAAGAAAGTGCAAAAAAGATCGCGGGACCGAGAATGAAGCTGTGGCCGTGGGAATCTTTCGAAATCGAAACGGCCATGACCGTCGACGACGCGGTCGCCGCCCTCGCCGCCGTCACGGAGCAGGAACGCGGTTTTCATTTCGTCACGGAAAAGCAATTCCTCGGCAGGGTCTCGCGCGACGGATTCAAATTCAAGCCCGTTCTTCCCCACATTTTCGGCGGCATGATGCGCACGTGGAACCCCGAGGGGCCGATCGTCGTCGGCCGTTTCACGCCCGGGGCAACGGGCCTCCGAATCGCCGTAACGATGCGCATCACGTACGCGGCGATCGCGTTTTTGACATTTTGGACCGCCGCTGTGACGGCGGTCATCATCGGGGGGAGCGTTCAACACGGAGGTATTTCGAAGGCGGATCTGTTTGGGTCTCTCCTCACACTTATTTTGCCGACGGTCGTGGTCCAGATCCGTATTTTGTTTCGGAGTCGAATGTTGAAACGCCGGATCGAAACGCTCTTCAACGCAAAATCGGCCTGATGCGTGTTAGTCCGCGGCCGGGAACGGCCGCGCACACGTTATCCCAAATGTTCGAGAATCAAACCGGCGACATCGGTGATAAATGGGACCTCGGCGCACGGCTGCGCCGTCCATAAAAACGCGTCGTCCTGGTTGTGCATGCCGGTGAAGCCGAAATTGCCGAAAACCTCTGTGCGATCCACCGCGCCCTTGAAATCGTAGCCGTTGATGGACACGGCCACCAAGTCGGGGCCGCTCGCGGCGTGCGGGCCGTGATAGGCATCCTCGCGCGTGAAGAACCGCCGCACGAGCTTTTTGCCGTCGTACGACATTTCGGCGAGCGCCGCCCGGGCGTCGGCCAGGACTTTGGGGGCGTCGGCCGCATCGACGCGGCCGTTGGGATATTTCCCGCGCCGGTGCACGTAGACGCGATTCGGATCGAGCACGAGAACTTTCGATTCCGGCGCGATCTGGCTGAGGTCCGCCGGCGGGTCGGCGGTGAATTTCACGAGGCCCTTTTCCATGAGGAACCGATTGAGGGCGACCTCTTTCTCCAGCGCGCAGAACCCGTGATCGCTGAGCAGGAAAAGGCCGGTCAGGCTGTCGTCTTTGGTTTCGGCGCGATAACGGTCGGCCATCTCGCCGACGAAGCGGTCGACGTTGCGGTAGTAGTTGATCGTGCGGCTGTGCAGTTCGTGATTCTCGTCGACCAGGGCGTGCCACAGAAAATGGTGCAGGCGGTCGGTGCCGGTGACGATGACCTCGAAGAAATCCCAATCCTCGACGTGCCAGAACATCTCGACCGCGCGCTGCCGGCCTTCGAGCGTCGACTCCAGTTCGCGCAGGGCATACGCGTGGTCGCGGCGGGCGCGCGCGGTGTCGATGTCGATCTCGTAGTTGAGGCGCCGCAACGGACCGATGTACTTCGCCGGAAACACCGCCTTGTGCAGTTCGATGGCGACGAAGCCCGAGACCAGCGCGCCCGCCAGCCGCCGGGCGGGGTACGTGCCCGGCTGATTGATGACGACGCTGCGCTTGCCCTGCTGTTCGAGCCTGTCCCAGATCGTCGGCGCCTTGAGGCTGGCGTAATTCGGGAACGTTGTGTCGTACGTCCCGGGGACGAGTTCCGTGAACCCGAAGATGCCGTGCGCGCCCGGATCGACGCCCGTCATGAAACTCGGCCAGCTCACCGCCGAGATTTCCGGCACGGTCACTTCCATCCGCCGCAGGGGCCCGATTTTCATGATTTCGGTCAAGCGCGGCACGACGCCCTGCGCCGACAGCTTGTTAAGCAGCGAATAGGGCACGCCGTCCAGCCCGACGACCACGGCCTTCGTTTTTTTTCGCGAAAACAGGCTCATGCCGCGCTCCTGCGATGATTGGCGCCCGCAGGATAACGGGCCGGCCGGCGGTGAACAAGCCGTCGGTTGATCGTCTCCGACCTTCCGGGTACGATGCCTGCGCACCAGTATGGAGAGCCATGCGCGCCACACCCGTCTGCTGGCTCGGGGTTTTGCTCGGGACCTGCCTGGCCATTTTTCTCGCGCCAAATCCGGCGGCGGCGGGAGACGCCCACCTCGCCAACGCCTCCAGTTCGCGCAACGGCCAGATCTATTCGGTGTCGTTCGTCCTGCTCGACGCTTTCGACTCGAAACGGGAAGAGGCGATTCTCTCGGGCATTCCGCAGACGTTCAACTACGTGTTTGAAGTCTACCGCGTCATCACCGCCTGGCCGAACATGCGCGTGTACAACTGGACCGTGAAGCGCACGATTCGCTACGACACCTTGAAGAAAATCTTCACCGTCGAGTTCGACGAGGATGCGAAACCGAAGCAAACCTCCGATTTCCCGCAGGCGAAAAAGTGGATGACCGAATTCGCGGACTTCCCCGTCGCGGTGGCCCCGGCGCTGGAGGCGTCGTCGTCGTATTACGTGCGCGTCAAAGCCACCACGGAAACGGTCGAGTTGCCCTTTTATGTGAACCGCGTCTTCACCAGTTCGTGGAACTTCGAAACCGCCTGGCAGCGCATCGACCTGCCGGCGAAGGTCGCTCATGAGCCAACCGCGCCCGCCCCTTGAGGAAGAATACATCAAGATGCGCGAGGGCCGGCAGCGCCGCCGGGAAATCGTCATCGCGATCGTCGTGGCGATCGTCCTGACGCTGCTGATTTTGCTGGAATACTACTTTTACGATTTTCGCCGCGCGACCGGCGGCAGCAATCTTCTCTATTTCACGGTGATCAACGTCATCGTGCTGCTCGCCTGCGTGCTGCTGTTTCTGATTTTCCGCAACCTGACCAAGCTGGTGTTCGAGCGGCGGCGGCGGGTGCTCGGCTCGCGCCTGCGCACGCGGCTGGTCGTCGCCTTCGCCGCCTTTGCCACCGTGCCGACCATCGTGCTCTTCCTCGTGTCCATGAGTTTCATCACCAACGCCATCGAGCGCTGGTTCAGCCTGCAAATCGAGGGCAGCCTCAACGAATCGCTCGAAGTCGCGCAGAAATACTACGAGACCATTTACAACCGTTCGATCAGCCAGGCGCAGGACATCGCCAACTTCCTGAGCCGGGACCCGCGCTTTAAAACCTGGAGCGCGCCGTCGACCTTCGCCGCCGCGGGCAAGGCCGCCGAGGACCTGCAATACACGATCGAAGAACGGCGGCAGATGTTGCAGGTCGAGTCGATCGAGGTCTTCGCCACGCCCGATCGCGCGCCGCTGGCCGTGCGCAGCAGCGCCATTCCCAAGAACCTGTGGCCGAAGCCGGAACGCGATTTTCTGCAAAAAGGCTTCAACAAGCAGGCCGCGCACGACGTGGACCGCATCGGCGACGCCGAACTGGCCCGCGGCCTGGCGCCCGTGATCACGCCGCAAGGCGAGGTCGCGGCGGTGGTTTTGGTCGGCTATTACGTGCCGGAGGGTTTGCTGGAGAAGATGAAACACATCCAGCAAACGTACAAGGAATACCACGGGCTGCGCCTGTACGAGACGCCGATTCGTTCGAGCTACTTCATCTTTCTGGGGCTCATCAGCTTGTTCATTCTGTTTTCCGCGACGTGGATGGGCTTCTATCTGGCGCGGCAGATCACGGACCCGCTGCAAACGATCTCCGAGGGCGCGCGGAAGGTCGCGGCCGGCGAAATGAACCTGCGCCTGCAAAAGGTCGCCGACGACGAAATCGGCACGCTGGTCGAAGCCTTCAACAAGATGCTCGACGACCTCGCCACCAGCCACAAGGCGCTGGAAGGCGCCTACGCCGATCTGGAAGCGACCAACGTCGAGTTGGAGCGCCGCCGCGCGAGCATGGAAGCGATCCTGAACAACGTCGCGGCGGGAGTGCTGTCGTTCGACAACGAGGGGCGCGTGCTGACGGTCAACCCGAGCGCCGAGCGCATTCTGGGCGTCAAGGCCGAGCAGGCGACGACCAAGACCTGGACGGACGTCTTTCCGGCCGAGTTCGCCGAAGCCTTCAAGAAGCTCGGCGAGGCGTTGTTCAAGGGCAAAAAGTGGACGGTCCAAAGCCAAATCGAGGTGACGATCGGCGGCGCACTCCACACCTTGCTGGCGATTCTGTCCGTACACAAAACGGCGCCGGGCGGCGTGGCCGGCGCGGTGCTGGTCGTCGAAGACCTCACGGAATTGCTGAAAGCGCAACGCGTCGGCGCGTGGCAGGAAATCGCGCGCCGCATCGCGCACGAGATCAAGAACCCGCTGACGCCGATTCAACTCGCCGCACAACGCCTGCGCAAGCGCTACGGCCAGCGCTTCGATTCCGAGCAGGACACCGTCTTTTCCGATTCGACCGGCGTCATCATCCGGCAGGTCGAAGAAATGAAGCGCATGGTGCAGGAATTCTCCGACTTCGCCCGCCTCGCCGAAGCGCGGCCCGCGCCGACCGACCTCGCCGCGATCCTCAACGAGGTCGTCATTCTCTATCGCGAGGCGCACCGGCGGATCGATTTCGACGTCGAGATTCCGCCCGCCCTGCCGGCGATTCTGGCGGACCACGACCAGCTCAAACGCGCCTTGATCAACGTCATCGACAACGCGGTCGAAGCCATCGAGGGCCCGGGCCGGGTGACCGCACGCATTCGGCACGAAGACGAGAAGAAGCAGGTCGTCATTGAGATCGGCGACACGGGCGCCGGCATCCCCAAGGCCTACCGCAGCCGTCTATTCGAGCCGTATTTCTCGACGAAAAAGATGGGCACGGGCCTGGGCCTGGCGATCGTCCACCGCATCGTCACCGACCACGGCGGCGCGATTCAGTTGCGCGACAACCAACCGCACGGGACGGTGGTGACGATCACGCTGCCGATCCGGCCGGTCGAAAAAGCGGCTGAGGAAAATTCGGAGACCGCAAAGGCGTAAGCAGCGCGGCGTATTCACCGAAAAGGAAAGAGGCAAAAGGCAAAAGTAAAAAGTCTGGCCCAGTGGGCGGCGCCTGCTTTTTTCCTTTTTCCTTTTTCCTTGTTCCTTCCGCCTCGGTTCGCCGTCTTTGCAACTGTTGCAAATCTGCTACAATTCGCGTTTACAACTGTTTTCACCGAGGTGACGGTGGACCGAAGAATTCTCATCGTTGACGACGAGCCGGACATCCGCGAGACGCTCGCCGGGGTGCTGGAGGACGAGGGCTACACCGTGCGGGCGGTGGGCAGCGGCGAGGAAGCCCTGCGCGTCGTGCGGCACGAAAAGCCGGACTTGGTGATGCTCGACATCTGGATGCCCGGCATCGACGGCCTACAGACCCTGGCGAAGATGAAGGAATTCGACAGCAACCTGCAGGTCGTGATGATCAGCGGCCACGGCAACATCGAGACCGCGGTCAAGGCGATCAAGCTGGGCGCGTACGATTTCATCGAGAAGCCGTTGTCGCTGCCGGAGACGATGCTGACGGTCGGCCGCGTGATGGATCTGATCCGCCTCGAGCAGGAAAACAAGCGGCTGACCGAGACGATCGACGCCAAGCACGAGATGCTCGGCGATCACGCGTCGATCCAGCATCTGCGCGAGCAGATTTCGCTCGCCGCGCCGACCGATGGCTGGGTGCTGGTCACCGGCGAGAACGGCAGCGGCAAGGAGCTGGTCGCACGGCAGATCCATGTGCAGTCGAAGCGCGCGAAAGAGCCGTTCGTCGAGGTCAACTGCGCCGCGATTCCGGACGAGCTGATCGAATCCGAACTCTTCGGCCACGAAAAAGGCGCCTTCACCGGCGCGAACGAACGGCGCCGCGGCAAGTTCGACCTGGCCGACGGCGGCACGATCTTCCTCGACGAAATCGCCGATATGAGCGTCAAGACGCAGGCGAAGGTGCTGCGCGTCTTGCAGGAAAAGAGCTTTCAACGCGTCGGCGGTGCGGAAGTCATTCCGGTCGACGTGCGGGTCATCGCCGCGACCAACAAGGATCTCGAACAGGAGATCGCCGCCGGCCGCTTCCGCGAAGACCTCTTTTACCGCCTGAACGTCATCCCGCTGCACGTGCCGCCGCTGCGCGAACGCAAGCAGGATATTCCGCAATTCGTCGAATTCTTCACGCGGGCGTTCTGCGCGCGCTCGGGGCTGCCGCTGCGCACTTTCACCCAGGAGGCGATCGCGCGGCTGACCGACTACGACTGGCCGGGCAACGTGCGCGAATTGAAGAACATCATCGAGCGGCTGGTCATCATGACCCGCGCCGACGCGGTGACGTCCGAGCACGTCGGCCAGGCGCTCAAGCCCGCGCCGGCCAAGGCCGAACCGGCCGACGAAATTTTCACGATCGCCGGTTTCCGCGAGGCCAAGGCCGCGTTCGAGCGCGAGTTCCTGCTGCGCAAGCTCGAAGAATTTAACGGCAACGTCACCAAGACCGCCGAGGCGCTGGGCATCGAACGGACGAACCTGCACCGCAAGATTCGCAGCCTGGGCATTGGCGGGACCTCCAAGGAAAACGACTGATGCCAATTGCGAATTGCGAATCGCAAATTCCGGGCGAGGTCGCCGCGGCAAGACCTATACGTCCCATAGGTCTTATAAGTCCTATTATTCGGCATTCGCGGCCCGGAGAATCCAATGATTAAGCGCCGACAGACCCGCCAAATCATGGTCGGTCGCGTGCCCATCGGCGGCGGCGCGCCGATCGTCGTGCAGTCGATGACCAACACCGACACGCGCAACGTCGACGCCACAGTCGCCCAGGTCAACGCCCTGCAAGGCGCCGGCGCGGAGATCGTCCGCCTGGCCGTGCCCGACCAGCCGGCCGCCGACGCCTTGTTCGAGATCGTCAAACGCACGAGCGTGCCGCTCGTCGCCGACATCCATTTCGATTACAAGCTCGCGCTGCGCAGTCTCGAAGCCGGCGTGGCCATGCTGCGCATCAACCCCGGCAACATCGGCTCGCGCGAACGCGTCGAAGCGGTCGTCAACGCCTGCCTCGACCGCCGCGTGCCGATCCGCATCGGCGTCAACGCCGGCAGCCTTGAAAAGCGGCTGCTCACCGAATTCGGCGGCCCGACGGCGGAGGCGATGGTGCAGTCCGCGCTCGACAATGTGAACCTGCTGGAAGACCTCAAATTCGGCGACATCAAAGTCAGTCTGAAAGCCAGCGACGTGCCGCGCACCATCGCCGCCAACCGCCTCTTTGCCGAACGCAGCGACGTGCCGTTGCACCTGGGCGTCACCGAAGCCGGCACGGCCTGGACGGGCGCGATCCGCAGCGCCGTCGGCATCGGCGTGCTGCTCGCGGAGGGCATCGGCGATACGATTCGCGTCAGCCTGACGGGCGATCCGTTGCCCGAGGTGCGCGCGGGTTGGGAAATCCTCAAGAGCCTCGGCCTGCGCCGGCGCGGCGTGACGATCACCTCGTGCCCGAATTGCGGCCGGCTCGAGCAGCCGATCGAGGGCGTCGTCGAGGAACTGGAGGAAGCGTTCGGCAACGTCGAAACGCCGCTGCACGTGGCCGTGATGGGCTGCAGCGTCAACGGTCCGGGCGAGAGCCGCGAGGCCGACCTCGGCGTGATCGCCGCCCGCGACGGCTACCTGCTTTACAAACAGGGCCATTTCTGGAAAAAAGTCGCGCGCGGCGAAATCGCGCCGAGCCTGCGCGAGGCCCTCGCCGAGTTGTCCGCCAACCGCCAAGACAAGGAGTGAACGCGTGCGTTTTTCCAAGCTGTTTGCCCCGACGCTCAAAGAAACGCCGTCGGACGCCGAGGTTGTCAGCCACCAGCTCATGCTGCGCGCCGGCATGATCCGCAAGGTCGCGGCGGGGATTTACACCTACCTGCCGTTCGGCCTGCGCGTGCTGCGCAAGGTCGAGCAGATCATCCGCCAGGAAATGAACCGCGCCGGCGCGCAGGAAGTGCTGATGCCCGCGGTGCAGCCGGCCGAGCTGTGGCAGGAATCCGGCCGCTGGGCGCACTACGGGCCAGAGTTGCAGCGCCTCAAGGACCGTCACGGCCGCGAGTTCTGCCTCGGGCCGACGCACGAGGAGGTCATCACGGCGCTGGTGCGCGGCGACGTGCGCTCGTACCGCGAACTGCCGCTGAACCTCTATCAGATTCAGACCAAGTTCCGCGACGAAATCCGCCCGCGCTTCGGCCTGATGCGCGGCCGCGAATTCATCATGAAAGACGCCTACAGCTTCGACGTCGACGAAGACGGCGCCAACCACGCCTACGAAATCATGCGGCAGACGTACCACCGCATCTTCCGGCGCTGCGGCCTGAAATTCCGCGAGGTCGCCGCCGACTCGGGCAACATCGGCGGCAGCTTCAGCGCCGAGTTCATGGTGCTGGCCGACACCGGCGAAGACGCCATCGTCTACAGCGACACGGGCGAGTACGCGGCGAATGTCGAAAAAGCCGAGTTGCCCGCGCCGCCGGATGCGCCGTTCGCGGGGCCGCTGAAGAGCGTGGAACTGGTGCATACGCCCGACCAGCGCACGATCGACGAGGTCTCGGCGTTTCTCGGCGTGCAGCCCGGCGACCTGATCAAGACGCTGATCTTCGTCGCCGACGGCAAGCCGCTGGCCGCCCTGGTGCGCGGCAACCACGAGGTCAACCCGATCAAGCTGCAGCGTCTGCTGCGCGCCGATTCGCTCGAACTGGCCGACCCGGACACGATTGCAAACGTCACCGGCGCGCCGGTCGGTTTCGCCGGGCCGCAGGGCCTCAAGCTCGACCGCGTGGTCGCCGACTTCAACCTGCGCGGCGGCGGCAATTTCGTCGCCGGCGGCAACCAAAAGGACTACCACGTCACCGGCCTCAATCTCGGCCGCGACTTTACGCCCACGCACTGGGCCGACATCCGCTTCGCGCTCGCCGGCGACCCCTGCCCCGCCGGCGGCGTGTACAACATCGAACGCGGCATCGAGGTCGGGCACATCTTCAAGCTCGGCGAGAAGTACGCCAAGCCGATGCGCTGCGTGTTCCTCGACGTGGCCGGCCAGGAAAAGCCGATGGTCATGGGCTGCTACGGCATCGGCGTCGGGCGCACGGCCGCGGCGGCGATCGAGCAGAACCACGACGACAAGGGCATCATCTGGCCCATGCCGCTCGCGCCGTACCACGTGGTGGTCGTGCCCGCGGGCAAGACCGACGGCGACGAGGCGAAGGCCGCCGAGAAGATTTACCACGAACTGTTGGCGCTCGGCGTCGAGGCGGTGCTCGACGACCGCGACGAACGGCCCGGCGTGAAGTTCAACGACGCCGACCTGATCGGCTACCCGCTGCGCGTCACGGTCGGCCGCAAGAGCCTGGCGACCGGCGCGGTCGAGTTGAAGCGCCGCGACGCGGCCGAATACGCGCTCGTGCCCGTGGCCGAAGCGGCGGCGCGGGTCAAGGCGCTGGTGGACGAGGGCTTGCATGGAGCCGCGTGACCGCATCATCGTCGCGCTCGACGTCGATTCGCCGGCGACCGCCGCGGCGCTGGCCGCGAAGCTGGTCGGCCACATCGGCGCCCTGAAGGTCGGCAAGGAGTTCTTCGTTTCGGCCGGCCCGGCCGTGACGCAGTTGATTGACGACCTGGGCCTGCGCGTCTTCCTCGATCTGAAGTTTCACGATATCCCCAACACCGTCGCCGGCGCGGTGCGGGCCGCGGCGCGCCTCGGCGTCTGGATGGTCAACGTGCACGCCTCGGGCGGCGCGGCGATGTGCCGCGCGGCGGCGCAGGCGGCGCACGAGGGCGGAGGCGAGCGCGCGCGACCGTTGGTGATCGGCGTCACCGTGCTGACCAGCCTCGATCAGGCCGACCTCGACGCGATCGGTTTCACCGGCTCGCCGCATGACGCGGCCTTGCGCCTGGCGAAGCTCGCGAAGGATAACGGCCTCGACGGCGTCGTCGCCAGCGCGCAGGAAGCGGCGGCCATCAAGGAACTGTGCGGGCGCGAGTTCCTCGTGGTGACGCCCGGCATCCGCCCGGCCGACGCGGCCGCGGGCGACCAGAAGCGCATCATGACGCCGGCCGCCGCCATCGCCGCCGGGGCCGACTATCTCGTCATCGGCCGCCCGATCATCCGCGCGCCCGAGCCGGCCGCCGCGGCGGACGCCATCGCCGCCGAAATCGCCGCGGCGCTGGAGACGACGCGTACGTGAAGTGAAAGGCGACATCGCATGCGCACGCTGATTATCGACAACTCGATGGGCTTCTTGCGCGTCGGGCCGCTGCTGCGCCGGCGCTTCGGCGCGGAGGCGATCGTGCACGACGGCATCGCGGCGCCGCCGCCGGCGCTCGATTCGTTCGAGCGCCTGGTGCTCTCGGGCAGCGAGGCGTCCATCCTCGCCAACGACGATTGGATCTTGCGGCAGATCGATTTCGTCCGCGACGCCGTCGCGGCCGGCAAGTCGATTCTCGGCATTTGCTTCGGCCACCAGCTCATTGCGCGCGCCTTGTGGGGCGACGCCGCCGTGCGTCGCTGCGCGCATCCGGAATTTGGTTGGCGCGAGGTCGCGTGCGAAAGCGACGCGCTCTTCGCCGGCTTGCCGCCGCGCCCGCTGCTCGTGCTGCTGCACTTCGACGAGGTCGCGACGCTCGGCCCCGGCGCGCGCGCCCTGGCGACGAACGCCGACTGCGCCATTCAGGCGTTCCGGCTGATCGACAAACCGGTCTGGGGCGTGCAATTTCACCCCGAACTGCACGGCGGCATCGTGCTGTTCGAATGGCTGATGGCGCGCCGGATCACCCCCCTCGCCCGCTTCTCCGTCGCCCGCGCCACGGCCGGCCTGCGCCAAGTCGATTGGGGCGGCCGGATTTTGGCGAATTTTATTGAAGCGACTGCGTAACCACAGAGGCACAGAGGGCACAGAGAGAAGAACTTCTCAAATCCTCTGCGCGACTCCGTGTCTCCGTTTGAGGCCCTTCACTCCCTCCGCGTGAGCCGCCTCCTCACTTCGCGTAACAAAATTGGCTTTGTTTCGTAATTTTACCAAAACACGCGGCCCGGCCGGCCGGAAATTCCGGCATAATTGTTTCACGTGAAACATACTTTGGGTCATTCATTCCCGTTTAGCAGCGGTTTATCGTCGTTCTTGCCGCGATTTGCGCGACTGACATAAACCGACTTAACTGCCGCTGCCGGGATACGTGGGCTAAGGCACGTGTACGGCGGCAAGCCGGAGTTTATCGCCTTTTCTCCCGTTTATCCGCGTGACTTCGCGGTGTATGTCCGTCCCAACTGGACCTCCGCGGTCCCCGCGGCGAGATCGTTTTATTTAACCGCGAATTCACGCGAATGCACGCGAATGGGGACAAGCCGGACCTTTGTCCCGGATAATCGCTGCTTGGCGGGACGAGGCCTGGCCAAAGCCGGTTTGTCAGCGATTTATCTCCATCACGGCACGAGAGCCGCGCCCCTTGAGACGTCATTCCCGCGGAGGCGGGAATCCAAGAACAGATGACCAGTTTGATCCACAAATTACGCAGCGCGGCCGTCGGCCGCAACGAAAGATCATTAAACCACAGAGTCTCACAGAGGGCACAGAGAGAAGCAAGAAAGTGAGCGAGGTGGGTCGTTTCGTGCGCCCGCGATCGCCTCCGTTCGCGGGCATCACGAAACGACCCGGCTTTCTCTGATCGAGCTCCGTGAACTCTGTGGCTCTGTGGTTGAAATTCGAAACAATTCTTCGCGTGGCGAGAAGAAATCGCGGGACAGTGGTACAGATGCTCTTTGGGTTGTTGGAACAGAACAAGCGGATTCGTTGCGCCCCGCGGCGAGCCTGCCCCCTCGAAGGCGGGGGCGGCGCCCCCTTTGAAATATCGTCTCACCCTTTCGTCTATGCTCAGAGCAGCCGCGCCGTCGCCGGTCCGACGATCACCTCGCCAACAATTCCAGGAATTCAGCTATCGTAAACCCGGCTTGTGCGGCGATGCTCTTCAAGACCTTCGGCGGAATCTCGCGGTGATAGTTCGGGACCGTGACGACGCCCGGTCGCGACGGGTGGTGAAATTGAATGTGGCTGCCCTTCTGGCGAACGATGATGAAGCCGGCCCCTTTGAGGGCTTTGATAACCTCTCGCGGCCTCATTACTGGCAGTCGCGTCATACCGCTTTTGCTTTTAAGGGTTTTTTCAAATTGACTCGCACGGCGACGCGTTTTGGCTTGTCGTTGTCGGCCCGAGGAATTGGCTCGCCCAATGCCGCCAACGCTTCAATATGACCTTGAATCGCGTCCTTTGCCATTTCCAAGGCGTCTTCGAAGTCAACGCCATCGGTAACAAGCCCCGGGAGCGCCGGCACAGTGACCATGTAGCCGCCGTTTTCCAGGGGCTCGAAGACAGCCGTATACGAAAGCACTTTTTCTTTTCGCGGCATCAAACACCCTTTCCGTTTCGTTGCCCGCTGCCAATAACAAACATAACACGCGACCCACATCCCAGCAAAGCGGGCTTGTCGGCCAACTTGTCCTGCCCCCCTGCTTCATCATTCGGTCGGCAGCGGCGGGCTCCGCCCCTACCGTTCGCACCTCGGCGCCTGCCCTTTTCGGGCATGCTTGGCGACCCACGTCCGGCCGTCGTCATGAAATTCGCACTTGGTCTTCGGGCAGGGAAAGAAATCGCTGTCGGGCACTCCCTTCGGCGCCCTGAATGGCCTGCGCCTCCGCCGGAATCGGCTCGCCCAACGCCGCCAACGCCGCCAAATGACCTGCCATCGCGTCCTTCGCCATCGCCACGGCGTCGTCGAAGTCCACGCCATCGGTCACGAGCCCTGGCAAAGCCGGCACGGTGACCAGGTAACCGCCGTTTTCTAACGGCTCAAAGCCGGCGGTGTAGGAGAGCACTTTTTGTTTGTGAGGCATCGAAGGGCCTTTCGGCCCCCGGCGGTTGCGGTCCGGCGCAAACATAGTACGCCAATGAAGAGCCTGACTGCCAGAAACGGTACGTGGCGCCCTTTTGCGTCCGATTGTCGGGGGTGTCGCCATCTTCACGAAAAACAACGGCGGGGCATGGTCCCCTATGAGCATATGGTTCGCGACGCTGATGGCCTCAACCGCGTACGCGAATACATCGTTAATTATCCCGCGATCCGAAACCTCGACGAGAACGATGTCCGTTCGTGGGGCCTGTCACCATGCGCGCGCCGTCGTCGGCGCTGGTGACGTCCCACTGCGCAACCACGACCGGGAAATCTTCACGGCGCGGGAGGTTCGTCGTTGACGCGCCACGGTCTTGACGCTTCCGTTCCAATTGTGGTGTGCTCCCGATTGCCCGGCGAAACGGCGGCGGGCACTGACGGGGTCATGCTCGAAAAACGAACAATGCCGGCGCCGACGAGTGTGTCTCGGCACTTGCCAAGCATGGCTTCAGTTCATCCCAAACTGAACTCGCACAGCGGCACGGTGCTGGATCGCAATCGGTGGACGCGAAAAGGATAAGATCGATGCCTCTGAACGAAACAATTATCGTGGAAGCCGTTGATCGGTATTGGCGGGAGTACGACCGCTACTTGAAGTTGGCGAAGCGCGTCGAGGAAATCTGCCGCGACGACGTTGTGGAAGGCAATACTATTCGCGGCCAAGTAACGTTCCGGGCCAAAGATCCCAAGCGTTTCGAAGGCAAACTAAAGAAATATTTGTCGGACGCGGAAGAGGCGAACGCGTTGAATAGCGTCGACGATGTGTTCGATCGCGTCAGTGACCTAGCCGGCGTGCGGGTTGCCACATACGAAGAGCGAGACCGTGCGAAAGTTGTAACAGCAATTACGAAGGCCTTCGTCGGCAAGGACGAAGCGCCAATCGACATCGACATAAAAGACGCGGAACGTGGATTCTATCGTGCGACCCATTGCCAGGTATATTTACCAGAATCTGAACTCGTCGGCACGTATGACAATCTGAAGGGATTGGGCTGCGAAATTCAGGTCAGCAGCATGCTAGCCCACGTGTGGAACGAAATCGAACATGACCTGCGCTATAAACCGCAGATGGGGCTTCCTTCACGCCGGGAGAATGAGTACCTAGATCAATTAGGGCACCTCTTGACCGCCGGCGACGGGATCATCATGCACCTTCTCGAAGAAGCCGAGAAACGACATCACGAAGATACGGACCCATTTGCGGACGTTTTCGATTTCGTCGCTCGAATGCGCAACTATCTGCCTGAATTACCGGACTTAGGGAGCCATGCAAACCAGGTGTTGGACGAGCTTGTCGCTTTTGGTTATGACACTCCTGCCGCTCTGAAACAGTATTTTAAAACACCGCGCGACGTAGACAGCGCCAAAACAGAGTTAGCGACTTTCTCGAAATGGTTGGCGGACACTCGTGACGGGGATTGGGATCTCGACGCGTCCACGTCTGACGTTCTCCTGATGCATCTTCTCCGCACGCGGGTTGATGATATTCTTGCGAGACACCCTCGCGGTCCTGGTAAGGGCCACCCGTCGAGGCTCACGTCCGTGGCGCTTAGATATAAACGAGTGCTTGACATTGGGGCGGCGATCCTCCCCGCCGCTACCGCCGACGCACCGGCGGCACGCGTCGCATATTGACGAGCCACATGACAGAATTCAGGTCGCGGTAGGGGCCACTGGAAGCGAGGCCCCTACCGCGACCGCAATTAGAAGCCCGTCGGGCCGAGCCTTGCGTTCGCCCTCAATCGCAGCGCCGTCGCTACTGCGCCATCTTGCTTGTTACGCGACTTACCCACCGTTCCGATAGCAGACTGTACAATGGATTCGTGCAATCTCCGATCAGCCTTTCTTGCAACGCCTTCCATCCCCTACGTCTTGCGCATTCGGCTCCGACAACGAGCAACATGTTTTGATAGCTCTGAACGGCGTCGCGCTTTTCACAAATCTCTTCCAAATCCTTTTCGTTTATTATTACCTTCGTCATGCGGTCAATCTTCTCGTATAGCTCTTTAAACGCCCTGTCCGACACTTCCTTGGGGTAATCTAACGAATCCGCATTTCGAATGTTTCCCGCGAGGTCATCGACGCATATTTTACCAAGATCGCGTTTATAAACATGAAGACTATCACTCAGCTGATTGTATTCTCCCAGCCCAACCCCGAGCCACCCCGCCATGATTTCCTGAACGCTCGTCCATTGAACAAAATTATAAGGCGTGCCAAGAAACAGGTCGTTGCTTCTCATGATCTGGAACCACTCCAGCCGATTTCTCCGAATCTTTATTATCGAACTAATATTGCACGGAATGTCCATATCTCGCGGTTGGCCTTTCGAATCTGGCAAATCCTCCATCGGATCCCAAATCTGCAGAACAGCTTGTCTGCTATCCGGATTGTTTTTTAACGTCTCATATACTCTTGTAAGCTGGTCGATCTTGAAGTGGTTTATAATTCGGAACCCATACGCGCCGTGATAGGTCTCGCCGTCACCGGCAAAGCGTGGCAACTTTTTGTTGAAATAATTTAAAATCGCGGATTGATTTCTTCCGTTGATTATCCACACTAATTCTGCTACGGCAAAGGCTGGATTTAGCGCGGGCTCCCTCGCCACAATCCATCTCTCCCGCGGATTCTTCAACGTAAATGTTACATGTAGTAGTTCACGCGTGAGGCCGGCCCGGCTAGGCTGCTCGTCCGCACTTACATCGTCGCGGAGCGCATCAAACGCCTGAATCCACAGATCATTAGCATTTTCTGCCACGAAGTTTTTCATTCTTTTTTCGGCTGCGCCGCCTCTATGTTCCCGTTGATTCCCCACTTCGGAGGAAACCAGAAACGAATTGCGTCGGTCTTCGGAACGAACTTCTGCTTGATCCTTGTCCGGTCGTTAATGCCTTTTATTTCGGGGTGCGCGACGCGGGAGTATTTATCGACCTCGCAAAACAGGTTCTGACAGTCGATCAAATGCAAACAGCGTCCCCAAAGCGATTGAAAAGAAAGCCCCAGCCGATGAAATTCTAATTCCTGCCGGTCCGTAACAAGTCGAATCAGATCGATTTCGTTAAGACCGCCGCAATCCGAAAAACACTTGCGAATACCGTTTCTTGCTCCCGGACCAGGGACGACAAAGTCGTTCTCAGAAAAATCGGTAAGCTCGCTATAGTTGATGTCTATGGAATATTGGTATGCCAAAAAATCACCGATCATAGGGTACGATTTCATGATTTCAAACACATCGCGCATTGATCTCGATTCCATGACCCTCGAAGGCGCGGAGCTCTTCATCATCAATTCAAGAATTCTCAAATGATTCTGGTGCTTCTTCTCAAGTCCAAACCGTGTGGAGGAGGGCATAATATAAGCGGCGGAATAAATCCGCTTTCCATCGTCCATGAGCGCTTTTAATATTCTGTCATACCGCGAAAGCGAAAAGTCTGAATACGTTATCTCCCCTACGGTATCTTCCAAGGTTTCCCAGGTTTCGATCCGGTTAAACAGCTTAAATAAGAGAATCCTAAAAAACGTATCTTCGGGTGAATGACCGTTTTTATAAATGACGTTTCTAATAAGGTACTGGCTGACGCGATCAGAGGCTCTGTATGCGTTCGTGAATTTATGTCGCGCCAATATTGGATCGTCAGTCCACGGCGTTGTTGTCCCATTATATCGATTGAAAAATATGTCCTGTCGCTTCGCCGCAAAAGTCCAATAAGTGTCGTAAACAACGGACGGTACTGCCGGCGGAAGGCTCCTGATCACGGGGGCTGTCCGCGACGGGTGAGTTTGCCGCCCAGGCGTCCCGCTCGATAAAATGCCGAGAGCCATTTGAGCCCGGTCACCTTTGTGATTGTCCGGCGCGTCAACATGACAAGTCTTCGCCAACGCAGACCTCGTGGCGACCTCGGAAGAAAATAAATTGTCGATTACTGAACCGATTTTTCGCAACGTGCAATCGATGTCGTGATCGTTGTCGATTACAGACGTAGGGTAATATTTGCTCTCTTCCTTCATCAATGCGAGGTAGCTTTTTTCCAATTGCGAGTAAACATCGTCGGTTAGTGCGACTTGGTCGTCGCGGCGAATCAAAAAAACAATATCCGGCCGAATATTTTGCCAAAAACGCTTTTCTGCCATCACAAGGTCTGAAAGGAAGTCAATCGAGGCCCCATTGCCTGAGCCATAGACGACCGTTGACCACCAAAATCTGTCCAAAACAACAACATTTCCACTACGGAGAGCGGGAACAATCTTGGTTTCGATGGCCTCAAGGTGCGCCGCCACATGAAGCGCTTGTAGAGCCGCGGCGGTTAATGAGGATAGCCCATAGGAGGTGGGATCATGGTGAACGTTGTAAACAAGATTGCCAAGCGATCCCGGTTCCTTGCCTGGGAAAGAAAAATAATTGCATGATGTTCCCGCGGCCGCCAACAAACGCAAAAGACCTCGGGCCAGCGTCGTCTTTCCTACGCCGTCCGGCCCCTCAAACACAATCAAAAGAGAATTCTTACGGGTCGCGCGCTTCTTCATTTTTTTGTTTGTGTTCCTTTGGCGGAGGAAGATCGTGGATTCCCGCCGGATCGGTCCGGATCACCGGACGCCTTGTACAACGTCTGTTCAGGGGACTGGTCGCCTCCGCGCGGCGAGGCGTTCATATCTTTAGGAGGCCCTGCCTCCGGAGGCGTTATAGGCGGCGGCAGCGGACTTGACTTTCCGGCTGCGTAGTTTGCTAAACCGGCGCTGGCGGGAACTGGATTGCCGAGTGAGTGCGCATGGTTTGGTTCGAGCCACTGGAGGAGAAAATGACTCGCAAGACCGATCACGGCGGCACCGAGGAATAAGACGAATAAGGCTTCGAAAACGCGAACAACGGTATTGAAGCGCCATTTGAGATGTTCGACCTCGCGTTGTGTCGTTTCGATCTTTTTGTTTAGCTCCGGAGGAGACAGGACGGCCCCGCGCAACCGCTTCACGTCCTCCGCAGTGATCTCGTTCTGATTTTGGCTCTTTCCCTTATATGTATAAAGTGTCGGTGCATCAAGCATCGCATACCAAATTAGAAAAAGCGGCTGCCCAACATCGAGAATAGTAGGCTGACTGCCGGCGTTGTAAACCGTGAATTTAAGGTGGCCGACAAAACCGGGGTCAACATGAAAACCAGAAACGCTTATTAGCCCGCCGAGCTTCATTGTTGACTTGATCGAAATGAAGGCCATCATATTGCAGGGCACGCTAACCGACTCCGCAGAGATCAACAACGCTAATTGGCCTGGCGGAATTACTAATTGCGCGCCTACCGCTAGGGTCTTTTTGCACTCATCGGTGGTGATAAAATATTCGCAACCAAGGCCCAATTCGTATGCTCCGCATTCGATCCTCTCGGGAGCGAACGGACGCACGAGACCGGGAAGCACTAATTGCAGGGTTTCAGTACCTAAAAAAGACATTTTAGGTTACTCCTTCATTTCTAACAACGTACGAATGTGTTTCTCGGTGGAAAACAGGTCGCTCTTGTTGATGCGTCCCTTTTTGGCAACGCCGACGAAGCAGTTAAGTTGTCGGAATTGTAACCCCAATTCATGTGCAAAAAACCGGCCGAGATTGACGAGCCCAAGATAATTTCCGTAGGCGCGTTCAACGACAAATTGTGTCGCGTAGAATGCGTTCATACTCAACTCGCGTTCACCGAGTGGCGCTAATGCGATCTGCTGCAAACAAGGAAATGGGGTCTGTCGCTGATTTTTCTGATCCCGCGTCGGGTCGAAAATCGTCGCTTGAAGAGCGCTTCGTCGGTGGTTCCCACTCTTATAGAAAGTAATAATATTCTCGATTTGATTCGTCGGTGTGACGGGATCAAAATCACTGGCAGTCCAATTCGGCGAGAACGAAGTCAATCGTTGAAAATAAGTTCCTCGCACATTTTGCCGGCACTTTTTTATCTTCCGGAAAATACGAGCGTATCGTTCGTATAGAAGAGCGCGCTCTCGCGCGGGGTTCCAGAGGGAAATCGGGAAAATGGTGGCTGCCACAGTGTCAATCGACTGGTTGTCGGTTTCGCGGAGTAGATTATCCACCATTGCTCTAATAGAGGTGTCCGTGCGCACGTCACCGTTGTCCGGAACGGTTAAACACACGAGAACGGGACCGACCTCTTCTATTCCGGGCGTCATGACGGCGAGAAAAAGTCGAGCCCATGCAATAGAAATATTTGACTCGCAGACAACGAGCGGATCATACATAGTCGGAGTCCTCGTCGTGCCTGAACAGGGCCCTTCCAATATAGTTTGTACGCGAGATTCGTACAAAGGCAGACCAGTCCTGTGTTTGAGCTAAAAATCTTCCTCGACCGGGCTTCGTACAACGAAAAACACTTCCAAATTCTCTTTCATTGACGAAGGAGACGCACGTTCCTTCGAATTGGCTGTGCTTCGGGAGGACAATTATGTCGTTTACCTGCGCGTCGATCGCGCGCCCGATCCAATGCTGGTCGACGAACACCATATTGAAAACATTAGAATCCGCAAGGAACCTACTTCGGATCTCTTGCGGCGAAAAACGCAAAAGATCCTTGGCCACGGCTTGATCAAGAACATTGAGACCATAGCACATGTGAGAGACAAGCGTTTCATAACCGACGCCGAGAAAATTCGCAATCTTGTAAACGTCGAGTTCGTTGGGGGCATAAATATTCATTCCGCGAACGAAAAACGCTTTTTTCACGGCGGCCAGCGGCATGAGCAGGAACCCAGAAAAAATATCTGCCAGCAATTCATCATGATCGCTTTCGGAGCCCGAATCAAAAGAACCCGAAAGTCCTTGATCGATTCGATTACCGTGATCGAAGATGTAATGCCCGATTTCGTGGCCGCAAGTGAATGCTTGCCTTCCGGGCGGCCGAAGAGAAGAGACAAAAACGATCGGCGCAGAACTCTTGTAGTATAAACCTTCGAGGCTCGGGATGTCCTGAAAACGCACCTCTAAGCCCAAATTCTCAGCGGCGTCGAAGACACAAATAGGCGCCCACGGCGGAATGTTTAAACGCCGGCGCACCTTCAACGCCTCGCTCACGGCGCGTCTGGCGAGATCACGTCTTTGATTCATCTACTGCGCCCCCTGCCTCCTTTACGGCGGCGAGCAAGTCGAGTAACCGTTTCAGGTCTTCACTTTTAAGTTTGCTCAACTCCCGGGCAGCAACTTGAACGTCATTACTATGTGATGACGATTCTTCTTCGCCGGACAGCCAAGACAGACTTACGCCGTACAACTTAGAAAAGTGCAACAGTTCCTCGGCCGACACTTTTCGTCTGCCGGCTTCCAACTCCGAGATCGTAGGGCGATGTAGCTGCAATTTCAATGCGACCTGCGATTGCGAAAGACCAGCCCATTCCCTCGCGATTCGAAGACGTCTGGCAAGTTCGGATTTTTTGGTCGTAGGGGCATCTTTCATTTTTAGTTCCTTGTATCGATCCGCGTGTAAACGACCTCGGCAAGTTCGCGAATACTCATGGACCCGTGAGCGTCTAGAAAAGGATTCTCCGGGAGTTCTAAATTTAGTTTCTCCTCGAAAACCGAAATGGCTTCGAATGACCGTAGGCTTTCAAATCCGGGCAGATCACTCATCGGGATGGTGTCGAGAGTTATTTCCACAGGCTCTTCACCGCTTTCCTCCTGAACAGCTTCTATCGCGGCTATTAACGCCTTCAGAATGTCTTTCTTGTCCATTGCGAACCCCCGTAAGATGATCCGTAAGAAATTCTTACCACCAGTAAGGGGCCGTGTCAACGCCTGTTTGCGTTTTTTTTTGCGCGTTGGGTCGGAAGGTTGAAGATGCAACTTACTTTCAGCCGCTCTGGCCAATGGGACAATCTGGCAACGCATTACTTGATAGCACTCGCCTGCCGTTTCTTCGCCTTCGGCGCTTCTTGCCGAACGCCGACCCTATGTTAGCACGCCTTGTCCGTGCCGCCACCTCGAACATGAACGCGACGGCGCAATTGCCGGTCACGGTCGGGATTCGGGATTCGGGATTCGGGGTCCGGTGTCCGGGCTCGGGTTCCGGGTTCCGGGGTCCGGGGTCCGGGATTCGTTGTCCGGGTTCCGGGATTCGGGAATCGGTCAGCAGCGTCCGGCTCCGCCGCTACCTTTCGCACCTCGGCGCCCGCCCTTTTCGCGCATGTTTGGCGACGCAGGCGCGGCAGTCGTCATGAAATTCGCACTTGGTTTTTGGGCAGGGGCAGGCGGCGAAGCCGCGGGCGGCGGGCGTGGCGGGGATGTCGGCTGCGGCGGCGGGGGTCGCCGGCGCCGGCGGCGGGTGGTGGCGTCCGATTTTCATGTTCGACTCCGGGTCGCGCCGTAATAATGGAAGCGGCGCGGCGATTGGTGTTTTCTGGGTAGGATGGAATGCGGATGGTGTCAAGACGGCCGGCGCGTCCGCCGGCCGGGGTGCGGGGCGCTGCTTGCCGCGCCCGCGCGTCAGATCGCGCCTGGAAAGGCGCTCTTACAGATGATGGAGGCGCGGCAAGCGGGCGCCACGGACAATGCGCTCAGCTCTTGTCGAGGCCCAATTCCTTCCAGATCCAGCTAAAATCGTACGCGAGCGATTGCGGCGACCGGGCCGATTGGTTTTCGATGCTCTTTATCAGATCGACGAGCACCGGGCGCATCGCGGCGTTCCGCGACGCCTGGCGCGGCGTCATGCCGCGCAGGGCGGGAAGTTTTTCGTCCGGCCATTTGCGATAATGATCGTCGAGGAACTGCGCGAGCAGTTGCCGCTCGATCTCGGGCGGAATCGTCGATTCCGGAGGCGGCGCGGGGTGTTTATCGGCCTGGAGCGCCTGCTGCGGATCCTCGAAGGAGTCCGCCAGGTGTTGCAGGTGCGCGCCGGCGGTTTTTGCGAGCAACGTTTTGCCTTTTTTCAGGCGCTCTTTGGATTTCGTCTCCAAGACCAATTTGTCGCCCGTGAAGCCGACGTTGCCCAGCACGATTTCCCCGGGCGCCAACGGCCCTTTGCGCCGGTGACCGGAGAGCCAGGTGAATCCGCCGCGCTCGTCCGCCGCGAAACTTCGGTGCTTGGCCAGCGCCTCACGCACGGCCGGCGCATCGACGACGCGATACGTCGCCTTGCAGAACACGAGTTCCTCGTTATCGGTGGTTCGGAACTCGGGCGGCCGCAGGCTGAGGCGATGGCCGTCCAAAATTAGATCGATCAGTTCGGGCAGAAGAATCGTCAAGACGCTGGACGCATCGGCGCGCGGTTCCACCTTTTTTCTCAGATCGACGACGCTTTCATCGAGCGCTTCGAAAAAGAGGTGCTTCCACGTGCGATCGATCGGAATCGCCGCGTCGAACACCAGATGGTTTTGATAGGCTCGCAGCCGCACGACGAGCAAATCCCACCGGGCCAGGAGGTTGGCGCCCCAGCGTGGCTGCACGTCGATCGCTTCCTCCGTATACAGGTCTTTGATCGTCACCACGTCGTTCACGCGGACGTCCTGAACCTCCACGACGCGAAACCGCTCCGCGGCGAGCCGGGCCAGAAATTCCCGCTCCGCCGCCGGATAGTCGGCGCCGAATTCCGTCAGATAGTTCTCGACGAACGTTTGCCCGTTCGCCGTGATGTGATGGAAAAGAATCCACGCGCTGACGGCGTCCTGCATCATGCGGTGCGCCCAATCTTCCCACGACGCGTGATCGCCAAAGCGGTCCCTGGCCCGTTGCAATTCCGCGTCTTGGCCGCCTTCGTAGGTCCAAGCGACGAGACGTCGCAAGATGAGGGGGCGCCAGTCGGGGTCGTCCATCAGCGCGCGCCGGCCGGCCGGGCCGGCATCGCGGACCGAATGGTCGATCGTCTCCTTGCCGCGCGCCATCTCGCCGATCGTGCGCTCGCCCGGCGCGGGAGCCTCGTCCTTGCCCAGGCAGCATTTTTTGTATTTTTTTCCCGAGCCGCAGGGGCAAGGGTCGTTGCGTCCGACTCTCATGTTCGCCTCCGGCGCCCGCCGTAATCATGGAAGCGGCGCGGCGGGTGATGTTTTCTGGGTAGGACGGAATGCGGGTGGTGTCAAGGCGGTGGGGGCACGCCGCACACCGATTGCGACATGACCGGTGTGTGGCGCAGCCGCCCTCGGCTGTGCCGAAAAGGAATTCGACGGAGCCCGCGCGACACGTTGAAAGACGGGTGAGGACCCGCGCGCTCCCAGGGCGGGTGGGGACACCCGCGGTCCCAGGTTTCCGCGGTCGGCCGACCGCGGCGGCATTGAATGACCGGGGCCGGCGAGACGCCGGCGGTCCCAGGGCGGGTGGGGACACCCGCGCTCCCAGGTTTCCGCGGTCGGTCGACCGCGGCGGCATTGAATGACCGGGGCCGGCGAGACGCCGGCGGTCCCAGGGCGGGTGGGGACACCCGCGCTCCCAGGTTTCCGCGGTCGGTCGACCGCGGCGGCATTGAATGACCGGG
>Ga0181520_10000775_pt1 | contig 68987 bp, 53 predicted proteins | sample PEATcosm2014_Bin_29_FD_132451 | JGI IMG/M metagenome (GOLD analysis project Ga0181520, IMG submission 132451) | Peatland microbial communities from MTU Mesocosm Facility, Houghton, MI, USA - PEATcosm2014_Bin02_30_metaG | ecosystem: Environmental > Terrestrial > Soil > Wetlands > Peat | place... | reverse complement strand
CGAAGTCGCCGTGGTAACCCGCAAGGGAGCTAAGCGCCGAAGATGAACTCCGCGATTGGGACTAAGTCGTAACAAGGTAGCCGTAGGGGAACCTGCGGCTGGATCACCTCCTTTCTAAGGATTTGTATCCTCCGTCCAGGTGGCGACGCCTGAGACGGAAAACTGTGGAGCCAGTTCTTACGCTGGAAAGCTGCCGACTTCGGTCAGCAGCCGTGATTGAGGTTTGTCACTCCAAATTGAATGAGACGGCCCGGCGAGGAGCAATCCCCGCCGGGCCGAACTTTTTCTTGACGATGCCGGGCGGCGGGGGTGTTTGCCGCGAGGAACAGGCTGGTAGAATCTAGCCTTGGGGGGAGCACAGTAACACCGGAATTGTGCCGATTTTTCGGAATTGTGATCGCCATGTATTACGACGACCATGCGCCACCCCACTTTCATGCCATCTACGGCTCCGAGAAAGCCGAGGTCGGCATCGATCCGCCGGGGCTTCTGAAGGGGCATTTGGCGCCCCGGGCACTGGCGCTCGTAACGGAATGGGCTGCCCTACATCAGATGGAATTACTGGATGCCTGGAATCGGCGCGCGGCCGGACAAGAACCGCCAAAGATTGAACCTCTTCGGTAGCGAGGTGCGACATGACACAACTCTGTGCGACGGTCACGGCCGTGCGCGTGCTGGACGGATACCGAGTCGAGCTTGCGTTCTCCGACGGCGTTTGCGGCGCCGTGGATCTCGCGAATCGAATCGTCGGCCGTGGTGGCATATTTGCCCCACTCGAAGAGCCGCCATTCTTTAGACGGGTAACCGTTGATACCGTGCTAGGCACAATCGTCTGGCCAAACGGTGCAGATTTTTGCCCCGATCTCCTCTACGCCTGGGCGACGGGTCAGCCCGTTTTGCCGCCGGAGCGGGAAACCGTCGTATCGTAGAGGTTCGAGCATCCGATGAGCGATTTCATGATTTGCATTGACAACCGCAGCAACCCGGCGAGCTTGATCCTGGGCAAGGTGTACCGAAAAATCCCCGACGCGGACGCAGAACCCCGCGCCATGCTGCGGATCGTCGACGAGGACACGTCGGAGCCGGACGGGTACCTCTATCCCACCGCTATCTTTGCGCCGGTCGAGCTTCCGGAGTACGCCCAACGGACGCTCGCCGCGGCGGGCGGCTGACATCCGCGCATCGCAGTTAGGAATAAAGTCGTGACTCCAGAAACGATCCAAAAGCGACTGCGCCAGCGTCCGTTCCAGCCCTTTCGCATCTGCCTTTCCGATGGCTCGACCTATGAGGTGCGCCAGCCGCAAATGGCGCTCGTGCTGGAGCGCGAAGTCATTATTGCCCTGCCCAAGCCGGGACAAGAGATTGCCCGTCGGCCGGTGTCTTGTGACCTGTTGCAGATTACCCGGATCGAACCGATTGACGGCACCAGCGCAGCCGGTTAAGAGGCACTGAACTCGCAATCGCACGAGCGATTTCGTGATTTGCATCGACAACGGCGGTAATCCGGCCGCCATTTTTGCGTCCATCGAGCTGCCCGAATCGGTCCAGCGCGCGCTGGCTGCGGCAGGCGGCTGAGATTTTCCGTCAGGCAAAAATCGAAGCCCCCGGCCCCTTTTCCTGTTCCAATTCTGAGTCCTCTTTACCCTGGTTGGGCCCGCCGTTTCAGAGGCATTTACGCCAGAACAAATACAAGATCAACAATACGAGAAGCGTGCCATGGAGTAACGGTATGCAACGGTTAGTGAGCCATCCGAGCACGTTTGCGAAGTCCTCGCAGCAGTTGACCAAACGAGCGATGCGTGGGCGTCGCTCGCATGTTAGGGATTTTTGGAATGAGGGGAAGTGCTCGGGGCTCTCCCCGGCTTGGTTTCTCGCGTGGCCTATTAGATTTATCTGAAGCTGTACAAGGAAGATGGTGCTTATCAGATATATGGTAAGAGCGCCAATCAGGTAGTTTCGAAATCCTGAGGGGTCGGCTAGGTCGCGGGCGAAGAGCAGGAGCATGCCCAAGACAACTGCGATAGCGATAATTCCCTTGAACTGTGGATTGCTAAGGGCCGAGAGGATGTTTTGAGTTTCGTCGTTAATGCTTGGTTCGTTTGCCATTATGTTACCCTGCCTTGCGGCCGACGAGTCCGAACTCCTGAGGAAAGAGTGCGTTGGACAAAGTGCCTGGGGGGCAAAAAGACAAAAGGAATCAAAGGTTTTGTTTCGGCCGAACTGACCGATCACAGTGCCTATAGAATACTGCTCTGCACCCGGCGAGACAACACCGCTGGGCGAAAAGGGGTTGGGGGGGCGGGGGGCTTTTCGTTCTCCCGAAGTCGCTACGGCTAGCCGCACCGTTTCGACTCGGGTGAAACGACCCACTACGACACCCGACAACGTATACAATCGCAGTGCGCCAGGCGACGCCCCGCGGTACCACTAGCACTCTAGCGACATTGCCGGTGTTCAACCGGAGGAAGACGGGGACGTCAAGTGCTCGAAGCTCGACGGAAAACAGGAACACTGATGCTCGCTAATCTTCGCTGATTCTTCGATCAGTGCCGATCAGCGAAGATTAGCGTTCCCGAAACTCCCGCCGTCTTGTTCCGTGCGCGTTTCCGTCTACGCGTTCACCTGATCTCGACCACGGCTTTCGTCAGCACCGCGGCGATGAACTTCTTGGCGTCTTGTTTCAGGCTGGAGCCGAAAACCAGCTCGGTGCCGTCTGTTTGCACCGCAATTCCCTGCTGCGGCACTTCGTTCACGCGAACGCTCGTCAGACGCAGAGAGACCACCGTGTTTCGGTTGTAGGTGAACCGCCGCGTCCAGCCCAAAGGCCCGACGCCGAAAAACACCGAGCCTTCCCCTTGCCGCAGCGCAATCCGCCACTTGCCGAACAGCAGGCTCGCGATGACGCTCAGCAGCACAATCGTGCCAAAAAGAAACGGCAGACCAAACAGGCACTGGCCCAGTTCAAACTGCCCTTTCTTGAACTGCGAGCCATAGATTCCCCACATGGAAAGCCCGGACCAGAACGCCGTAAACGGAATGAGGAACAACACGGCGGGCGATATTCGCCGATACGTAATGACCGTGCCGTCGAAATCCTCTTCGACGCGTATCGACCGTGGCGGCGTAGCTAGCAAATCCAACGAAATCTGGCTCGCTCCGCTCACCAGCGCAAAGGAACTGGTCCGGCCGCACGCCCGGCACAGGGCCAGGTCGGTCGCCACGTTGACGTCGTTTGCCGGAATGACTGCGTGACACACGGGGCATCGGAATTCGGTTTCCATGACGGACTCCTTGCGTTCCCTATCAGATCGCCGCCGGCTAGCGCACGCCTGCCACGCCCGCAAGCATGGCCTCGTCCTCGTCCCCCGAACCCTCCGACGTCGCGGACTCTTCGAGTGCAACGAGCTGCGGCCCGTCCCCGGCGCTTCGCACCTGGTAGTAGTAGGAGAGGGCCAAGTCGACCGCCACCAGTGCCACGTTGGCTGCATAGAGCCAGGTGACCGGCTCCAAGGGCTGTCCCCCGCCCGTGCTGCGGACGCATTTCGAGGCGATGCCCGCCCCATAACCGCCGATGATGAGTGCCAGGAACGTAAGGCTCTTCTTCGAGCCGTGTTTGACGCGAAGCGTGTGCACGATGTCAACCGGCCAGGAAATGCCGAAACAGAACAGCATGACCGCTTCGAGCAACTGAATGAAAGTGTCGTGCATCGTCGGGGTGGGGCGCGGCTAGCGCCGCTTTGCCGCGCGGCAGGCAATCGAAAGGTGGTGCTCAAACATAGCCCCGAACATCCCTGCTCGCAAGCGAGTCGGGCTTAGAGGGGCAGGTGCCAGACCCAAAACTTCCAATTTAGACGATTCGGCCGGCGAAGACAACTTAGGCAGCACGCAGGAAACGAAATACCCACCCGATCCCAGTCCCACCGCATCATCAAGGGGTCGGCACCGTGCCGCGGGTAGACCAATTCCTGCGTGCTGCCTTATGTTCTATGGACGGACCCGTGAATATCGCACGAGTGCCGATCCCGGCCGGCTGTCGATCCGCACCTTCAGGGGAAGGAGTTCCCGGCCGCGCATCGTTCTTACCGGAGCCTGCTCGTACGTTTCGCCGGTGATGGCAACCGAGTATTCGGCGTCGGGATCGATGTTTTCCAGGCGAATCTCTCGCATCGAATCCCAGCTCTCGGGCCGTCGAAACATGAGCACGCATCCCTGCCGCAAGTCGGGACGGTCGAGTTGGTAGGCGTGCCAATCGCCTTGACTCGTGCCAATCGGCAACAAAGGGTAGAAGTCGCCCAGGAACAGCGGACGCAACTGTTTGATCTCTGCGATGGCTTGTTTCGCCAGTTCCGCGGGAAAATCGCCGTGCAGAATTCGCTCGTACAGGACGACGCTCGAGGTCATGGCGCTGCGAACACTGTACGGGTGCATGTCCCAGAGCGGGCCGGCCTGGAAGGGGATGTACAACGCCAGGCCCGTCACGTGGACCTGGTCGGCACGCGCCATCAAGGGCCAGTAGGCCGGCCCCTTGAGCCCCTCGCCGATGTCATTGAAATCGCTGCGCCACAGCGGATAGGAGAGAGAACAAGTTTCCAAGTCGATTCGCCGTCCCCCGCTGGCACAGTTGTCGATGGTCAGTCCCGGATTTCGCCGGAGCAATTCGGACCACAACTGATAGAGCCCTTCCACATAAAGCATCTCCGTAATGCCGCGTCCGTCCTGGGCGTCGTGCTTCTGCCAGAAAGGGAGCGGATCGATGTTGAAATCCTGGCGATAGATGTTGACGCCCCACTGCTTGATGCGGCCGTCCAGGAATTCGACGAGGAACTGCCGCGCCTTGGCGTTGCCGAGGTCGAACAACCGATTGCCGGCCACCTCCGCCTTCAACAGAAACTCGGGATGTTCCCGATCGAATTGCGTGCCCGGGGCGACCCGCTCCGGCTCGAACCAGAGCACGAACTTCATGCCCGCCCGATGGGCCGCGTCGCCGAGCGGGCGCAGCCCGCGGGGAAAATCGTTCGGCCGGGGATACCAGTTGCCGACGTTTTCGGCCCAGCCTTGCGGATACCAATAGGCGTCCATCCAGTAGGCTTCGACGCCCAGTTGGGCCGCCTTGCGGATGATCGCCAGTTGGTTGGTTTCCGTGGCCGGCTGGTTGCTGCGATAGATGGTGCCCGCCGTATTGTGGCATATCGGCGGCGCTGCCGGCTGCCGTAAACGATATCGAGCAGATTACCGCACTTGAGCACCAGTTGTTGCATCAGAATGTTGTCGGCGAACAAGGCGAGGATTACCTCGCGTTTGAACGAGCGAAGATCATCCATGGGCGTGGCAGGTTCACCTGTCTTTCGTCCCGTTTCCGCCGCAACAGCCAGTTGCTGCTTCGGCGCCGACGAGTCGACTACTGGAACAGCCGCTAGACTACAGAATCCTTGTGCGTGGAGCAACGCCTCGTTGCGTTGGAAACAAGGTGGGGGGGGAATCTCGGGGCCTTGATGGTGGCTCTGCGATTTCTCCGATTGCCGCCTCCCCCCGCCCCTCCCCCACTTGTCCGCTGCGGGGAGTTCATGCACCGGCAGCATCATGCCAAGATACCCCAAACGGGTTCCATTGTCGCCGAGCGAGGGAGACGATATAGTACAGGGTTTCCCGATGGTCCGCGGAGAGCCCCTTGGCGTACAGGGGGCCGGGCGAACGGGCGGTGTGCGCGTGCGTAGAATCACTGGTCTATATGGTCAACCGTAACCTGATACGAGGGCTGGATCTTAGCGAGGAAGAATGGCAAGTTGAACTGAACTCCGCTCTGGAGGGCCTCGCTGCCGAGGAAATTGCCTGGACCACCCAGGAAATGGAGCTCAATCAGATCGTCGAAGGACGCGTCCTCCGCGTCGAGGGCGACGTCGTCCTGGTCGACGTCGGCTATAAGAGCGAAGGCATCATCTTCCGCAACGAATGGGAAGAGGGCGAAGCGCTCCCCGAGCCCGGCACCAAGGTCAAAGTCCTCATCGAAGACGTGGAAGACATCCACGGCCTGGTGGATGACTCCCGCGGCATGATCACCCTCAGCAAGCGGAAGGCCGAGAAGATCGAGGCCTGGCTGAAGGTCATGGAGACCGTCCACGAGGGCGACGTCGTGACCGGCATGGCCACGCGGAAGATCAAGGGCGGGCTGCTGGTCGACATCGGCGTGAACGTCTTTCTGCCGGCCAGCCAGGTCGACGTCCGCCGCCCGGCCGACATCGGCGACTATATCGGCAAGACCATCCAGTGCCTGGTGTTGAAGATCGACGAGGCCCGGCGCAACATCGTCGTCAGCCGCCGCGCGTTGATCGAGGCGGAGCGGGCGGAAAAGAAGGCCCAACTGCTGGCCGAGCTCGAAGTGGGCCAGCGCCGCAAGGGCGTTGTGAAGAACATCGCCGAGTTCGGCGCCTTCGTCGACCTGGGCGGCATCGACGGCCTGCTGCACATCACCGACATGAGCTGGGGCCGCATCAACCATCCCTCGGAAATGGTCGCCATCGACCAGGAAATCGAAGTGCAAATCCTGCACATCGACCACGAAAAAGAGAAGATCGCCCTGGGACTGAAGCAGCGCACGCCCAGCCCGTGGGAAACCGTCGACCAGAAGTATCCGGTTGGCTCGCGGATCAAGGGCAGTGTGGTCAACGTGATGAGCTACGGGGCGTTCGTGAAGCTCGAAGAGGGCATCGAAGGCCTGGTCCACATCAGCGAAATGTCGTGGACCCGCCGCATCAGCCATCCCAGCGAACTGGTCCACGTCGACGACGAAATCGAAGTCGTCGTGCTGGGCATCAACAAGGAGAAGCAGGAAATCTCGCTGGGCATGAAACAGACCCAGGAGAATCCCTGGGACCGCGTCGCCGATCGCTATCCGCTGGGCAGCACCGTCAAGGGCACGGTCCGCAACTTGACCAACTACGGGGCCTTCATCGAAATCGAAGAGGGCATCGACGGCCTGTTGCACGTCAGCGACATGTCGTGGACCCGCAAGATCAGCCATCCCAACGAGATGGTCGAGAAGAGCCAGGAGGTCGAGTGCCGCGTGCTTTCCGTCGATCAGGAACGCCGCCGCATCGCCCTCGGCCTGAAACAGATGAACGACGATCCGTGGGCGACCGACATCCCGAGCAAGTATCAGCCCGGCCAACTGGTCAAGGGACCGGTGACGAAGATCACCAACTTTGGCGTCTTTGTCGGGCTGGAGAGCGGGCTGGAAGGCTTGCTGCACATCTCCGAGTTGGCCGACCACAAGGTCGAAAACCCTGAGGACGTGGTCAAGGTCGGCGAGGTGATCGAGGTCAAGGTGCTGCGGGTGGACGCCGAAGAGCGCAAGATCGGCCTGTCGCGCAAGCGAGTCGAGTGGGCCGAAGAGGCCGAGGGCGCGGCCCCGGCGGCCGGCGGGCCTCGACCCGAGAAGGGCGCACCGTCGATCGATGCGAGCGAGCTGAAGGGCGGCGTGGGCGACAGCAGCGGCCCGCTGTTCAAGCATCCGACCGAGTCAGAACCGGAAGGTGCTGGCTGACAGCCGTTTCCGGCATAGTCGTTTCCTTCGGCACGCGCCGCACCGTCGGTACATTCGCCCCAGTTCGTCGCGGCGCTTGTTCGTTGCAGAATCCCCGCAGTTTGCGCCGATAGTGGGTGTGGGACTGATCCACAACCCTGTCGCTGACGGTACCGACTGTGACGACCAAAACTACGCGCCGCCGCCCTTCGATCTCCGTGCAATCTCCTTTGGAGACCTATCTGCGCGAGATCAACGAGACCTCGCTTCTTTCGGCGGATGACGAGCACGAGTTGGCCATCGCCATCGGCGGCGGCGACGGCCAGGCCCGCGACCGCATGGTGCGGGCGAACTTGCGCCTGGTGGTGAACATCGCCCGCGGTTACACCGGCAAAGGGTTGAGCCTGCAGGACTTGATCGAGGAGGGAAACCTGGGCCTGCTCCGCGCGGTCGAGGGCTTCGATCCGGCCATCGGCACCCGCTTCTCCACCTACGCCAGCTACTGGATCAAGCAGTCGATCAAACGGGCGTTGATCAACACGGCCAAGACGATCCGCATTCCGGCCTATATGGTCGAGCTCTTGTCGAAGTGGCGGCGAGCGAGCAGCCGGTTGGCCGAGGAATTGGGCCGCACGCCCACGCCGGAGGAGATCGCCCGCGTGCTCGGACTGCCGCGCAAGAAGCTCCCCATCATCAAAAAGGCGATCCGCATCTATAACCTCACGCCGCAGACCGACCAGGCCGATGCCGGTTGGTCGCTGGGCGAAATGGTGATGGACGAGCGGGCGAAAACGCCGGACGATGAGTTGGTCGAGAGCGACAACCTCACCCACGTCATGCAGCAGTTGGAGGTCATGGACCCTCGCGAGGCGACGGTGCTGCGGATGCGCTTCGGTCTGGCCGATAACGAGCCCCGCACGCTGAAGGAAATCGGCGAAACGTTGGGGCTCACCCGCGAGCGGGTCCGCCAGATCGAGACTGAAGCGTTGGGCAAACTGGCCGACAGCCTCAACGGCGCCGTGGCGCTGGAAGATGTCCTGGTTCGCAACGAGGGCTGAGCCGGTTACTTGCTGTTCGGCGCTGCGACCTCCACCTCATCAAACGCCATCGGCTCCAGCCGCGGCACCAGCAGGTGGATCACGATCGTCGCGGTCAGATAGGACGAGCCGGCCATCAGATACGGGATGAGATAATCCTTTTCGCCGTACGCAGTCTTGGTCCAATCGAGGATCCAGCCGATCAGCGTCGATAGCCCGATCATGCCCAGGCAGGAAGCCGTGCCGCCGATGCCGACGACCGAGGCCACCGCCTTGCGCGGCACCGTGTCGGAGACGATCGTGTAGAGGTTGGCCGAATAGCCGGCGTGCGAGGCGGCGGCCAGCCCGATCAGCAGGGCCGCGGTCCACACATTGCTCACCCGGGGCACGAACACGACTGGAATGGCGCACAGAGAACAGAGCAGGAATGTGGTCTTGCGGGCCGCGTTGACCGGGGCCCCGCGGCGGATGAGCCACGAGGAAAGTCCGCCGCCGCCGATACTGCCCACGTCGGCCAGCAGGTAGATCAAGAGCAGCGGCCAAAAAAGCTTCTCCAGATCGATGCCGTGATTGTTCTTGAGGAACTTGGGCGTCCAGTACAGGTAAAACCACCAGATGGGGCCGGTGAGAAACATGCCGGCCGTGTAGGCCCACGTTTGGCGATACTCTAGCAAGCGGAACCAGGAGATGTGGGCCGGCGGATCGGGCGGATCGCTAAGGATGTGAGCCAGTTCGGCCGGCGAGACGCGCGGATGCCGCTCCGGCGAATCGTACATCGCCCACCAGAACACCAGCCAAAGGAATCCCAACGCCCCGGTCACGTAGAAGGCGGCGGGCCAACCCCAGCCCAACACCTCGACGATCAGCGGCACCAGGCAGGCGGCCAGGATCACGCCCACGTTGCTGCCCGCATTGAACAGTCCGGTCGACATGGCCCGCTCGCTCTTCGGATGCCAGAGGCCGACGGTCTTGATGGCCCCCGGGAAATTGCCTCCTTCGGCCAGCCCGAGGGCGAAGCGGGCCACGCTGAATCCGGCCACCGAGACCATCAGCGGCGTGAGGCTGCCCAACAGGGCCCCCGCCGACGCCGCCCGCAGCCACGGCAAACCGGTGTAGACCAGCGGCCGCACCAGTCCGTGAGCCATGGCCGCGGCGCTCCAGATGGCCACCGCCAGCAGAAAGCCCTTGCCCTCGCCAATCCAATCCATGATCCGCCCCGCTCCCGCGTAGCTGAGGGCGTAGGCCAGCGTAAAGGCGCTGATGATGAAGCTGAAATTGCTCTCCGTCCAATGAAACTCTTCGGTCAGCCTTGGCCCCAAAAGCCCGAAGATCTGGCGATCCGCATAGTTGATCGTGGTGGCGAAGAACAGCAGCGCGCAGATGACCCAGCGGTAGTGGGTCGGGGCAGTTCTCGGATCGCCGGTTGGAGAGTTCGTCATCGCATGTTCTTCGCGTTGCGGAGCGGCTTGAGCCCAGGGTGGGAATGCGGGGAAGGCCTGAGGGAAATGCCATTGCCATCATAGCAGGAATGGCCGGCCGGTGCGAAGACTGCCCGTCATTTGGTCTGCGCCAAAGTATTCGTTGTCGCCCGTTTAGCCGGCGTGCTTGCACGCCGCGAAAATGCCGCGAATATCGGCGCTCGACATGACGGTGGAATCGGCGACGCCAACTACAGCGCCGCCGGCTAGATATGGACACGCGTCCTCGCCGCTTACCGCCGCATCGGCGAGTCGGGCCCGGGGGTTTGCGCGGTGGCGGCAGGAGCATCGAAAATCGTCCACACGTAGGTGCGGCCTTGCAGTTTGGCCATAAAGTCCCGGAGCTGTTTCTCCCACCGCTGATTGGTAATCTTCTTCTTGATCTCCGCCTGCGCCTCGAGGAAGGGCTTCGTGATTTCCGGATCGCGCCGGGTGACGCGAATGATGTGGAAGCCGGAGTCGCCTTCGATGATCGGGCTGAGCTGACCCACAGGCGTATTGAACACGGCGGCGTCGAGGGCCTGGCAAACCAACGCCCCCTTGACGGTCCAATCGCGCCGCCCGCCTTGGGCCGCTTCCAGGCCATCGGAGCCGGCCCGCGCCACGTCGGCAAACGGCCTGCCGGCCAAAACCTGGTTGCCCATCCGAGCGATCGCATCATAGGCCACCGCACGGCTCGGATACTTGGCGTAGCGGACCATCAACTCTTCCCACTGAGCGCGGGCCGGGGTGGTAAAATCCTTCTCATGCTGGTGGTAGTAGCCCACCGTCTCGGCCAAGGTGATTTCCTCGTCGCGTTTAAGCTGCGATGCGACCCATTTTTGCGCCAGGTTCAACTCCAACGCCGCCCGTTTTTCCTGTTCCAGCGACGTGCCCAAGCTGCGGAGTTTTTGGTCCAACTCGCGGCGCGAGTTGGCGCCGGCCCTCTTCATCATCTTTTCCAGCGTGACGGTTTGGGGCATCAACGGCCCGCTGGACTCGCCTTCGAACTCTTTGCGCAAGTCTTCCTCGATGTGCGGCCAACTTTCGGTCGGAATTTCGTGCTTGGCGTCCTGATACACCAGCTTCGTTTCGATGACCTCTTTCAGCCGCTTCTGGGTGAGCAGTTCGCGCCCTTTTTCCAACTCGTCAGGAGACACCTTGCCCGCGTACTTTTGCAGATTTTCGTTGACGAAGCCCGCCACGTCGCTCTCCAGAATGGCCTCGGAGCCGACGCGGGCGAGAATGCGCGTGCCGTCGCACGGCTTCACGTCGCCCCGCGGAACCATGTCGGCTGGCGAAAATCGCTGGCCCGCCGGAACCCACGGCGAGGCCTCGCCGCCGGGCCAACCGTTGGGCCGCGACGTCGTCGTGGGCTGCATCGGCATGCTGGGCGCCGCCGGTTGCTCGCGGCCGGTCGGCGACGTCATCGGCGGCGGCGTGGGATAGTTCCCCAGTCCGCTGTTCGACGTATCCTGCTGCGCGGAGCACCACTCTCCCAGCATCGCAATGGCCAGGAGCACGCCGACGGGCAGGCACGAGTAGTTCAGTTGTTGCCGCACAAACTGGTTCCGACGAAAGTGGTCGACGCGACGTTGACGGATGATCGGGCGCTAGACAAGCGGGCGGGATTATAGACGCCGCCTTACTCCCGCTGCAACAGCGCTTTTACCTCGGCCATGGCCGAGCCGTTCGCCGCAACTCCCGCACCCAGCGGCAGATAAGCGCTCTGGGCATCGACCACCCGCAGCCGCCCGCCGCTTTGCCCGGCCAACTGCCCGATCAGCCGGCCCGACGTGTAGGCAAATACCGCGTACTGGTCCTCCAGATGGATCGACTTGATCCGCCAGCGGTGGGCGGCGATGCGAATTTCCGCCAACTCCAGCAGATGCTGCACCATTGGAGGGGGCGCCCCGAAGCGGTCCGCCAGTTCCGACCGGAAATCGTCCAGTTCCGACCGGCTCGACACCCGCGCCAACCGCCGATACAGGTCGATCTTCAGCCGCATGTCGGGCACATAGGAGCGAGGGATGTAGCCCTGGCCGGGCAGATCGACGTCCACCTCGATCGAGGTCTTCGGCGGCAGCTTCTTCAGGCTCCGCACGGCGTGCTCCAGCAGATTGCAATACAGCTCATAGCCGATCGTGGCGATGTGCCCGCTCTGCTCGCTGCCCAGGATATTGCCGGCGCCGCGGATTTCCAGGTCGCGCATGGCGATGGCGAAGCCGGCGCCCATGTCGCTGAACTCTTCGATCGCCCGCAGCCGTTTGGCCGCGCTGGGCGAGAGATTCTTGTTTGCATCGATCAGCAGGCAGCAGTAGGCGCGGTGCTTGTAGCGCCCCACCCGGCCGCGGAGCTGGTGCAGGTCGGCTAGGCCGTAGCGGTCGGCCTCGTCGATGAAAATCGTGTTCGCGTTGGGAATATCCAATCCGCTCTCGACGATCGTGGTGGCCAGCAGCAGATCGTAGCGGCGGTCGACGAAATCCAGCATCACTTGCTCCAGGGCGTTTTCCGGCATCTGGCCGTGGGCGACGGCCAGCGTGGCCTCGGGCACGATCTGCCGCAGCCGCCGCGCGAGGATCTCGATGTCCTCGACGCGGTTATGGACGAAAAAGATCTGCCCGCCGCGGTTCAATTCCCGCAACACGCCATGGCGGATCATCTCCGGCTCGAAGCGGACCACCCGTGTCTCGACCGCCAGCCGGTCCTCGGGCGGCGTTTCCAGGTTGGAGATGTCGCGCAGCCCGAGCAGCCCCATGTGCAGCGTCCGCGGGATGGGCGTCGCCGTCATCGTCAGCACGTCGACGATCTGTCTGAGGGCCTTCAGCCGCTCCTTCACTTCCACGCCGAACCGCTGCTCCTCGTCGATAATCACCAGCCCGAGATTGTGGAACCGCACGTCGGGCTGCGCCAAACGATGGGTGCCGATGACAATGTCCAACGAGCCTTCCTCCAGCCGGTGCAGGATGTCGCCTTGTTGCCGCCGCGTGGCAAAGCGCGACAGGGCGGCGATTTCGAAGGGAAACTCCGCCATCCGCTCGCTAAACGTCCGCAAATGCTGCTCGCACAGCAGCGTGGTGGGCACGAGCACCGCCACCTGGTAGCCGGCGTCCACCGCCTTGAAGGTCGCCCGCATCGCCAGCTCGGTTTTTCCGTAGCCCACGTCGCCGCACAGCAGGCGGTCCATCGGCCGCGGCAGGCACATGTCGTGCTTGATGGCGTCGATCGTGGTCCACTGGTCGGCCGTTTCATGGTACGGGAACGAGGCGTCGAACTCCCGCTGCCATTCGGTATCGGCGGGAAAGGCAATTCCCGGCCGCGAGGCCCGCGCCGCCTGCAATTCGAGCATGTCGGCCGCCAGGTCGGTCACGGCCTCCTCGACCCGCTCCTTCTGCCGCCCCCACAGCCGGCCGCCGAGCTTGGCCAGCGTGGGCCGGCTTTTCGTGCCGCCGATGTATTTCTGCACCAGGCCGATCTTGGTCGAGGGGACGAACAGTTTCGTGTGGCCGTGAAATTCCAGTTCCAGGTGCTCCTCGACCTGGCCGTTCTTTTCCAACAGCTTCAAGCCACGATAGCGGGCGACGCCGTGCCCGATGTGGACCACCAGGTCGCCCTCGCGAAGTTCGAGGAAGCTGTCGATCACCCGGCTGAGCCGGCGGCGGGAGGGACGCCGTAGGTCGGCCCGGCGGAACAATTCGCCGCTGCTGAGGAGCACGATGTGGTCCGGCACCAGCCGGAATCCGGCGTGCAGCGCGCCGATGGGAAACTGCAGGCGGCCCTGGCCGGCGGCCTGCGTGGTGCTGAAGATTTCGCCCAGCCGGCGGACCTCGGCCTCCGTCTGGCAGACGACAAACACCTCCTGGCCGGCCCCGGCTTCGTCCAGTTCGTCGCGCACCCGGTTGATGTCGCCGCTAAAACGCTCGACCGACTCGATTTTCAGCCGGCAGGTGGTCTCCAGCGAGCCGGCCGCCACGGCCGAGGCCGCCACCGAAGGGAAGTGGAAGGCCTCGCGCAAAACGTCCGATACCGTGTGAAAGGTGCAGGCTACGGTCCCCTCTCCCTCCGGGAGAGGGCTAGGGTGAGGGCTTTGAGTGGTCGCAAGATAACGTTCTTGCGGCAGACGCCGCTCGGCCCTCACCCCTGCCCCCTCTCCCAAAGGGAGAGGGGACCGACTTTCGCCGACAACCACCGGCGGCCCGACTCGCTCCAGGTATTGCCGCCCCTGCTGTTCCAATTCCATCGGCTCCAGCAGCAGGATCCAGCTTTGCGGCCGCAGGTAATCGGTCAGGTGGGCGCGGTCGGCGGCCGAGGGGCCGGCCACCGTCAGGTCGATGGCCGCCAACGATTCCAGGCTCCGCTGGCTGGCAATATCGAAGCGGCGGATCGATTCGATCTCGTCGCCAAAAAACTCCACCCGCACCGGCCCGTCCCAATCGGGTGCAAAAATATCGACCAGTCCCCCGCGGACGGAGAACTCGCCGGGCAAGTCCACGGCCGAGGTGTTGACGAAATCGTTCTCCACCAGCCACCTGGCCAACTCGGCGATGGGCAGGCTGGCGCCCATGCGGAGCGTGCGCGTCTGCCGCTCCAGTGTTTCCCGGCTGGGGACGGGCTGCAAGAGGCCTTGAATACTGGTGACGACGAGCTTGGGGGCCTCGCGGCCCGGCAACGCCTTCAACAACTGGAGCCGTTCGCCGAAGGTCTCGTCCTGCGTGGCCCGATCGAACGTTTCGGCGACCGGAAAGCGCGCCGGCCGCAAGGGAGTGAAAAGCGCCAGGTCGTCACTCAATTCGTCGACTTGAGCAATCTGGGCACAGACCACCAGCAGCGTGGCCGGGGCTTGAGCAGCCAGCACGGCCGCCACCAGCGCGCAGGACGAACCCCAGACTCCGTCCAGAGTCGCCGCATGGCCCTCCTGAAGACTTTCGACGACCTCGGCGAAGCCCGCCTCGCGTTGCAAGCATCCGACCAGTTCCAACAACCGGCCCGATGCGACGGCAGCCGTATCGGCGTTGGCCATTCTAGGAGGAATTGTAGCCGAAGCGGCGCGGGCGAGAAAGCTGACTTATTATCTGCTCGATCGCAATGAATGGACGTCTTTTACGAAGGACGTCGCTTGCCGCCCCGTCCGCCGCGGTTGTCGCGCGGGCCGCGATGGCCGCGACCGTGCTGCGCCCCGCCATTGGGCCGCTTCGCCCGGGTCTCGATATTCTTGTTGACAATCAGCCCCACAGCCTCTTCCCAGGTGGGAATGCCGCGGAACCCGAGCCGGGGCGACCGCTGGTCGTCGCCCTCGTCGCCTTCCTCCAATTCGAGACCCTCGTCAGCCGATGCAAGCCCTTCGTCGGCCGCTCCAAAACCCTCGTCAGTCGCTCCAAAACCCCCGTCGGCCAATCCAAAATCCTCGTCAGCCGCAACGTCTGCCTCGGCCGCTTCTAAATGCACTTCGGATAGGTCATCCGCAGCCAGCTCCGAGGGGGTTTCCGCCGGCTTGTCGGCCGCTTCTGCAGTTTCGCCGCTGCGGCGTTTACGGCCGCGGCGCGAACGGCGGCGCTTTGGCCGGCGCTCCGCCGGCTCACCAGCCTCACCTTCAACATCCGGCCGCTCGCCGCTGATTGCTTCCGTTTCCGCTTCGCTGGCAACCAATTCCTGCGGCAATTCCTCGCCGGCCAAGGTGGGTTCAATCTCGGCCGAGCGATCCTCACCCGCAGGCGCGTTGGCGTCGCGTCCTTCTCGGTGCTCACCGCCGCCTCGACGGCGGCGACGTCGCCGCCGGGGACGTTTGCTTCTCGGCCCGCCCGTTTCCGCCGTCGGCTCATCGGCCGTGGGCAGGGCCTCCGCTGATTCGGCCGCTTCCGCCGGTTCAACGGACTCCGCCGCTTCTGCGGATTCCAATAAATCAAATGGCTCCTCGAAATCGAACCGCTCGTCAAAGAAATTCGGCGACTCTTCCGGCGCTTCCGGCGCACGTGCGCCGCGCCGAGCTTGTTCGGCAACGGGCGGCGCCGCCGGCGGTTCTGCCGCGATCATGCTCGGTTCGCTCGCTTCGACTGGGGGCGCCACAGGGGATGGTGCGGCAGGGTGCGGTGCAGGAGCAGGCGCGGCGGGCGGGAGGCCCAGCTCGGTGGCCAGGATGTCCCAATCCGCCGCCCGAGACGGCGTGCCGGCCGATCGATCAGGTTGCGGCGCACGGGCCGGGCGGATGTGCGGCGACGGCTGGGGGGGCGGGGGGGCGGGTTGCCGCTGCTCTTCCTCCGGGGACGGCGTTGCCCCTAACGTGGAAGCCAATAAGTCCCAATGGCTCGGCGAGTTCGGCTCTGTCATGCTCTTTGACCACTCCTGGACGATGGAGACATCATGGCCCGAATTGGTGGAAAACGTTGCTCCAGGCCAATAGTCCCTAGGCTAGTATAGCGCTTTTACCGCGTCCTGGAAAGGAGAGTTGTGAGTTGTGACGCCGGCGGCAGTGCCGTCTGGCCTATCTTCCTGTTAACGCCCTTTGGGTCCGGTCGTGCAACCGACTGTGATTCCATGCCGCAGGAGTAACAGTCCCCGCCCTGCCGTGCGTGCCATTTGGGCAAACTTTGTCATTTATTCTTAATTTTCCGCCTCTTTCTTGCCGATCCCTCCCAATGTGAAGCGGTCCGGGGGGGGCCGTCGCGCAGGCGGCCGCTATGCATGTCTAGGCGAATGACGAAACTCGTCGCGCTGCTCATCTTTTTTGGCTGCTGCTCGTTCGTGGGCGGTAGCGGCTGTTCCGTCCACCGCACGGGTGAGGGCTTCGTCTTCGACAGCCACTGGTCGCTCGCGTGCAGTGAGCATGCACCCTGGCTCGATTTCCGGCCGTCCGCAGACTTGGCAGCCGCAGACGGCAAGCCAGTCGCGGCAACCACCGCCAGTGGCGGCGCCGAGCCCGCTTCTCCGCCCAAGGACGCCGCGTGCGTAACGCAACAAACCCCGGCCAAGCCCGAATTGTTGCCCTGGCGAAGCCGGCTGAAAGCCCGTTTGGCTGCCCGTGGCTTACCCGGCCAGGAAGCGACCTCGTCGGGCCCGTCCGCCGAGGCATCTTCCGCGGCGTCAGATGATGCTACCCGAGAGACGGACCCGACCTCTGCCGCGTCGCAAGCCGTCCGGCCCGACCCCGTGATCGAATAAGTCGGTCGGGTGCGCGAAAGGCACCGAGATCTCTCATCGTTGAGCCGGGGTGGCACGCCCTGAGGAACGAAGGGCGTGGTCGATGAAATCACGCCCTTTGCAACGCTCAGCGGCGTGCCACGCTCGCCTGAATCTCGCCAATGCCGGCATTCTTTCCACAGCCTTTCCAGCCTTTCAGCCAGCTCCCTCTCCACACTGCCTGACTTGACACATGGAAAAATAGGTCGGCTCTGCCGGTGGTAACGGTGAGCATCAAGGTGCCGTTTATACCGCGCCGATGTAGCAGAAGTATCATCCGTTCGTACGGGCTTGATGATCCCGTGCGGTGCTCAAGTTCCCGCTACACCGCACGGCCGAAGCAGCCCGTTGGAAGCCGATGGGGCCCTGCACTGACGAGGGGACGAGGGCGAGTGAAGCGAGCCCGGTTTCCCGCTCAGGAACGTTGGCAGTGCTCCACAATCAACTACGGAATCAACAACACTCACGGTAAACTTCCCATGGCCTACCGACCCATAGGCACCCCGTGGTCCCGCGCGTGGACCGTCTGGCTCAGCCTTGTTGCGTGGCTTTGCTGCCTGCTAGGGACGCTCCCGATCGCCGCTTCGGAGTTGCGCGAGACGCCCATCGTCAAGGCCGTGCAGCGCGTGCGGGCGTCGGTGGTCAATATCCGTGGCGAAAAGACGGTGACCACGCCCGCCGGACAGACCGGCGCGGACACCAGCCATCGGGTCAACGGCATGGGCACCGGCGTGATCATCGACTCGCGCGGATACATCTTGACCAACCATCACGTGGTCGATGGCGTCAAAGAGATCCTGGTCACCACGGCCGATAGCGAGCGGTACGTGGCCAAGCTGGTGGCCCGCGACATGGAGACCGACCTGGCCGTCGTCAAGATCGACGCCGGCAAGCCGCTGGCCGTCATGCCCATCGGCACGTCCGCCGACCTGATGCCGGGCGAAACGGTGATCGCCGTCGGCAATGCCTACGGCTATGAGCACACCGTGACGCAAGGCATCGTCAGCGCGTTGCATCGGGCGGTTCAGGTGAGCGATGCCCAGTCGTACGACAACCTGATCCAGACCGATGCCAGCATCAATCCGGGCAACTCCGGCGGTCCGCTGTTGAACATCGACGGCGAAATGATCGGCATTAACGTGGCCGTGCGAGCGGGCGCGCAGGGCATCGGCTTTGCCATTCCCGCCGACAAGGTCGTGGCGGTGGCCACCGCGCTGTTGGCGTCCTGCAACGTCAGCAAGGCGCGGATCGGACTGGTCACCTCGAACGACGCGGCCCCGTCGCCGCAAGGCATGCTTGTGGGCGCCGTCGAGGCGAACAGCCCGGCGGCCGAGGCGGGCCTGGCCCCCGGCGACCTCGTCACCGCCGTCGGCGATATCGACGTGCGGCGGCCGTTGGATTTCCAGCGGGCGATGCTCGAGCGCAAGCCGGGCCAGCTAGTGCATCTGGCGGTGCGCCGCGGCCACGACTCGCTCGCGCTCAATCTGACGCTGGGCGAAGCCCCCGAAACGACGAAAACCGAGTCCCAGCCCGCCTGGGACCTGCTCGGCATGGAATTGAAGCCCATCCCGGCCGAGGAGTTTCGCGCCGCCCATCCCACCCGCTACCGCGGCGGCCTGTTGGTGACGGCGGTGCGGTCGGGCAGCCCGGCGGCCAGCCAAGGCATTGCGGTGGGCGACGTCTTGGTCGGCGTGCACATCTGGGAAACGGTGTCGCTGGAGAACGTCGCCTACATTCTCAAACGGCCCGACTTCGCCAACCTCAACTCGGTGAAGTTCTTCATCCTCCGCGGCGACGAGACGCTTTACGGCCACTGGGCCCTCAACCCGGCGAAGACCGCGCAAAGATGAGAGGGTTCAGAGGTCAGGGTTCAGGGATTTGAGATTGGGAATCTGAGATTTGGAATTTCGGGGTCGCGATTCAGGGACTAGGTTTTCTAGTTCTGCTGTTGTTCTGAACCCTGACCCCTGACCCCTGAACCCTCTTCCCTAACGCCCGCCCAGTTGCGCCTGCAGCCAGGGCGAGACCTTTTCGACCCACCGGGCGGCGTGCTCGCGCTGCCCCTGGCCGCTAAAATGCACGCCTTGGCCGTTCTGCTCGCGGAGTTTGCCCTTGAGCGCGTCGGTGTCGGGGCCTTCCAAAGCGATGCCGGCGTCCCACAGCGATTTCTGGGCGGCGCGAATGTCCGCCGAGGCCTCATCGCCCGGTACGTGGTAGGTCGCCTGCGCGACAAACCAGGGGGCGTCCAAGCCGATCTCGCGGCGCGAGTCGTGGATGAGCTGTTCCATGTACTGCCGGTAGAGATTGCCGGGCAGCGTGTGAGGAGCTTTCTGATTCGCGTCGGACTCGCCTTGATGCCACAACACGGCCCGGAAGCCGTGCGGCCCGAGTTGCTTCATGCGCGCGCAGAAGCCGGGAAAGATATTGCCCTTGCTCTCCCACTGGCCGCTGGGAAGCTGCTGGACGTAAACCGGAACGGTCGGCGGATTGGGGAACGTGGCCCCCCGCGGCAGCCACTCGCGCACGCTCGTTCCCCCCACGCCACAGGCGACAATTCCGACGGGCACCTTGAAGCGTTCCGCCATGGCATCGCCAAAGGGCGGCACGAAGCTGCCGCCGCCGCCTTGGGCGCCCGGCTGCGGGTCGTTGGCAAGCTGCCACCGTGTGCCATCGCAGGCCGCCACTAGGCCTGTCTTCGTGCGTTGCTTCTCCTCGCCAAAATTGGCCGAGTTCGATTGTCCGGCAACCACGAACACTTCCCCCACCCCCACGTGCGGCACCGCGGCGGTCGTCAACACCTTTCCTGCACTCATCGCCCGAGCCAGGCACGAATACCATCCGCCGGGCGAAACGCTCAACTCCGCCCGAAACGTGCCGTCGTCCCGTTTGAATTCCACGGGCTGCCAATCGCCGTGGATTTGCACTTCCAGCGAGTCGGTTCCCCGGGGCGCTCGGCCGGCGACGCGGACCCGGCCTTTCGTCGCTGCTTGCCGCTGAAAGACCTGGTAATCGAGCGGTTCGTCCAGTCGCAATGCCAGGGGCACGGGAACATCCGAGGGCCGACCGCCGCTGAACTCTCCCGCGGCCGGCGCGTCTAGTTCCAGCTTGACGACGGTGTCGATTTCATCCCGCTGCTCTGCTGGCAGGACGATCATCACGCCCGCCGCCGTCTGTTCCAGCATGGGCGAGCCGCCGGTGAGGGCCGTGACGTTTGTCACTTTCGCCCGGAGTGGCGGAAGCAGCAGTCGCTCGCCGCTCCGTTTCAGAACGTGCAGATAGATCGTCTTGTCCCGGAAGGTGCTGCCGCCCCAATCGCCATTACGCAACGGACCGCCGCGGGTGGCATAAATGCTCTCGCCATACTTGGCCAGCCAACGTCCCATCTGTCGTAAGACGGCCTGCTGGTCCGCGGCGATCTCGCCCGTGGGCAACGGACCGACGTTCAGCAGCAGGTTGCCGTCGCCGCTGACACAACTCACCAGCATCCGCAAGCACTCCGCGAAGTTCTGCGTCCGACCGTCGGGCCGGTACGACCAACCACCGCCGCCGACACAATCGGTAATGGTCATGCACGATTCCCAGGGGCGGTCGTTCTGGAACGTGCCGACCCGCTGCTCCGGCGTGTCGAAATCACCGGCAACCAGCCGCCGCACGTCCGCCGTCGGTTGGTCCGCCGTCGGCAGGAAGAACGCCGCCGCGCGGTTGTTCACCAGGATGCCGGGCCGCACGGCGTAGATCATTTCGAACAGTTCCGGAAAGCGGTAGTCGCGCCAGTTGCCCGCCACATGGTCGAACCACAGCAGGTCCACCGGGCCATAGTTGGATAGCAACTCGCGGACCTGCCCTCGATAGAACGCGTCGTACTTGCGGTTGTCGCCCACGAGGTAGTCGGGGTGCGTCCAGTCGCGCGTGGAGTAATACCAGCCAAGCTTCAGCCCCTGTTTGTGCACAGCGGCGGCGATCTCCCCGCAGATGTCGCGCCGGAATGGCGTGGCCGCGATGCTGTAGTCCGGCCGCAGCTTCGTGGGCCACATCGAGAACCCGTCGTGGTGCTTGGTAACGAAGACGACGTATTTCATCCCAGCCGCCTTGGCCAGCCGCATCCAGGCGTCGGCATCGAACTTGACCGGGTTAAAACGCTTGTACAGATTGTCGTACTCTGCCGCCGGCACGGCTTCATTGCCATTGAAGTCGTGCGGATGGCCGACCCGCCCCCAACTGATTTCCTTGCCGCTGAGGCTCGATGGCCCCCAGTGGATGAACAGCCCGAACCGCGCCTCGCGCCACCATGCCAAGCGGGCGTCGCGCTGCGCCGGTGTCTCGGTGGTGGGCAGCAGCGGCACGGTCTCGGCCGCCGAGAGCCGCCCGGCTCCCAACAAAGCAGTGACCACGAGGATGGCAAGCGGCGGCTTAGTGCAGATCTTCATAAGGTGTGTTTCCGTTGGTGTTTGCTACGACGTGCTTCCGGAAGTCCCATTTACCCATACGTGCTGGTGCATGTCAACGTAGCTGTGGATTTTTCCGGCCTCCTGTGGTATCCTGCCACGTCTCATGGAACGCGAACTGATCGATTGGCTCCGTCGACGCTTGCCGCCTCATCCGCTCCTGCGGCTGGGGCCCGGCGATGACGCCGCCGTGCTCCACATGGCCGGCGTCGAGCAATGCGTCATCACCGTGGACCTGTTGACGGATCACGTCGATTTCGAATTGGCCGATCTCGATCCACGGCGGGCGGGGCGCAAGGCGCTGGCGGCCAATCTGAGCGATCTGGCCGCCATGGCGGCCCAGCCGTTGGCCGGCGTTGTCGCCCTGGCCCTGCCGCGGCAAGGCGGCATGGAACTGGCCATGGCCCTCTACGAAGGCATGTTGCCCCTGGCCGAGCGGTACGAGTTGGCCATCGCCGGCGGCGACACCAATAGCTGGGATGGCCCGCTGGCCATCAGCATCACGCTACTGGGAAAAGTGGTCGGCCGCGGACCGCTCTGCCGCACGGGCGCCTTGCCCGGCGATCACATCCTGGTGACCGGCGCGTTCGGGGGCAGCATTCTCGGCCGACATCTGGATTTCGAGCCGCGCGTCGCCGAGGCGCTCGCGCTGCACGTCCGCTACCAGCTCCACGCCGGCATCGACGTGAGCGATGGTCTGTCGCTCGACCTGGGCCATCTGTTGGAAGAAAACCATTGCGGGGCCGTGTTCGCGGCCGAGGCCGTGCCCATTGCCGACGACGCCCGGCGGCTGGCCGAGCGGCTCGGCGATGGTTCGACGCCGTTGGATCACGCGCTCAGCGACGGCGAGGATTTTGAGTTGATCGTGGCCGTATCGCCGGCCGAGGCGGAACGCATCGTGGCCGAGCAGCCGCTGGGCGTGCACGTCAGCGACATCGGCCGGTTCGTCGCCGAACCGGGCCTCTGGCTCGAAGCGGGCGGCACGCGGCGGCCGCTCGTGCCGCGCGGCTGGGAGCACCATTTCGCATGATCTCGTGCCGTTACGATGCCGCCGACGAGCAAGCCACCGCGGCCCTGGGTGCCGCCTTGGCCGAAGTCCTGCCCGAGGGAACCACCGTCGCCTTGTGTGGCACGCTCGGCGCGGGCAAGACGCGGCTGGTGCAGGCGATCGCCGAAGCGGCCGGGGTGGATCGCCGCCAGGTCCTGAGCCCGACGTTCGTCTTGATGCAAGAGTATCACGGCCGCCGTGCGCTCTATCACATCGACGCCTATCGGCTCCGCGACGAGGACGAATTTCTGGCGCTCGGGCCGGAAGAGTATTTCGAGGGCGACGGTCTGATCCTGGTCGAGTGGGCCGACCGCGTGCAGGGTTGCCTGCCGGCCGATCGCGTCGAGGTTCGCATTGAGGTTACGGGGCCAGACTCGCGCCGCTTCGAGATCAGTTCCATCGGTCCGAAATATGCCGAGGCGATCCGCCAGTTGCAGCGGCGACTTTCATCGCACGTTTAGAAACGACGCTAAAGAGTCCGTCCGCCTTTTGCGGATTTTGGAGTGCGGCGATTTATCGCCGCTTTTTGCCCGTGCCGATTGGGCGCGTGGCACATCATTGGTAAGTGTTTTGAGCCAAACACATCGCGGTTACAAGGGAACCCAAAAGCGGCGATGAATCGCCGCACTCCAAAGACCCTAAACGAGCGCGCCTTCCCCCTTCCGCCTTCCCCCTTTATAATGGCGCCCACGTTGACTGACCCGAATCTCCGGCAAACGAAGGTGTTGCCATGCGTTGTCCGGCATGTGGAGTGGAAGCGGTCGAACAAGCGGTTTTCTGCCACAAGTGCGGCGAGCGGCTGCTGCCCGCTGAAAACGGTCCGCCCCGCGCCGTGCCCCCGGCCGAACCGCGGGCACCGAACGCCGCCGACGCCCTCGATCCCGCGGCGCTGGCGCGGCGCGAAGGGCAGGATCAGCCGGAAGAGGAATTGTGGCGCGGCGGGTACTCGTCCAAGGCCATGACGGGCGCTTGGATCGTCAGCGGACTCCTGTCACTCGTCCTGTTGGTGGCCGGCATCCTCTGGGCGCACACGGCCACGTGGTGGCTCGTCCTCGTAGCGCTGATGTTTCTGCCTTGGCTCTACGCCTTCACGGTTTTGTGTTGTCGTCGCCTAAGCGTTCACTATTTGCTGACCACGCAACGATTCATCCATGAGTCGGGTATCCTGCGTCGCGTGAACAACCGCATCGAAGTGCTCGATATAGACGACATCACCTTCGAGCAGGGACTGTTCGAGCGTTTGACGGGCGTGGGCACCATCCGCATCATGTCCCACGACCGCAGCGATCCGGACCTGGTGCTGCGAGGCATCCAGAACGTGCCGGCGGTGGCCAAACTGATGGACGACGCGCGTCTGGCCGAGCGCCGCCGCCGCGGCTTGCACGTCGAGCAGATTTAGGACTAGTCATCCTGAGCGCAGCGAGTCATCCTGAGCGCAGCGAAGGATCTCGCTCGTTTTCGCGGAGATTCTTCGCTGCGCTCAGAATGACTATCCTGCCCTAGAAGTCGTACCAGAGCCCGCCGCCGATCTGTTGCTCGAAGCGGTTGAAGAATTGCATCTCGTCGCTCATGCCGTTGAAGTATTGCAGGCCGAGGCGGAGTAAATGGCCGCTCTGGCCGCGCCACTGCCAGCCGGCCTGCAGGGTCACGTTGCCGCTGAAATCGTTTTCCTGCCGGAGAACTCCGTTGACGGCCATGAACGGCGATCCCCAGGGGCCGGTGGGCTCGGTGGAACTGAAATCGGCCCCGAACTGGAAGCGCCACGGTTCGCTGCCGCCGTCGTTATGAAACGCCCAATTCACCTCCGAATAGAGCCGCAGGTCCGGCGTCAAGTACACGGCCAGTCCCCACACGACCGAATCCCGCACGTAGTTGATGCGGTCGAAGCCCGGGTTGTCCAACAGGTACAGATCGCCGATGTGAGCGCAATAGTGCAGGTAGCCGAGCTTCATCTCGAACGGCCCTTGGCGGGTCGTCAAGGGAACGCCGAACTGATAGTCGCCTTCCACGAGGTTACGGTTGGAGTCCAGCCGCGGAAAAGAGGCCGCCTCGACGTCGAGTTGGTAGCCTTCCGCCCCTAACTCGTTGTCGGTGCCATAGCGTAACAGCCCTACGCGGCCGCCGATGGTGGAATCGAGGACCGTGCCCAGGTGGCGAATGTACACCATTTCGCTGCCCAATCGCGGCTCACGGTTGCCAGCCAGATACGTCGGGTACATCAAGCCCGTGGGCAGCAGTTGCCACGACCACGGCTCGTCGCCCCTCAGGCTGAAGGAGTTGGGGTCGGCCGGCTGCGGAGCGGCCATGGCATTCAGGCTGGCAAACGGCGTCGATAGCGGACCGGAATTGGCCGCCGCGCCCAGCGGACCGGGGGCATCGGAAAACGTAGGCCCAAGATTTACGCCGGGCCCACCGGCAGCCGAGGCCACCAGTGGCGACGTTGACCGGTCGTACGGCGAAAGGGCCGGCGCCGGCGCAGAATACATTGAGGGAACGGCTGAAGAATAGGCAGGACGAAAGGTCGACGGATCGGTCGCCGGATAGCCTGCCGGCGCCGCGGTCGCGCTATAGGGCGTCATCTGTTGCGGCGGCGCAACGTTCATGGGCAGCGCCTGCGTCTGTGCCGCAGCGGGCAGCGCAACAAGCGCACCAATCAACGTCGCAGCCGCGCCGAGCGGGTGCAATCCCCGTCTTCCGAACACGCCGGCTAGAACGCGATAGGCAGCCATGAACGGAGATCCTTCCAAGAAAAGACGCACGCAAGGGCCGGTAGTGTAGCGTTTTCGATCGGGCGGTGGGAGAGCGGTTTTCCCCAAGGCGCAACGCGTTGCGCAGAAATGATTTAGCACTCCCCAACGGCGTCTGGCCCGGCCGGCCGGCGGCGCACAAAGGTGTTGAACTTTTGGCCGTCTCATGGGATACTGGGAGGCGATGGCGAGCCAACCGAGTCTTTTCCGAGTTACGGTGCACGCGGCGGCCCTGGCTACGGTTCTGGGGTCGCTGGGTGCTTCGCTCGCTTGGGGGCAGGGTAGCCCCACGCTGGCCCCCCTGGTCGCCCGGGTCGATCCCTCGGTGGTCACCATCACGCTCCCCAACGATCGGGAAGGCAGTGGTTTTGTGGTCGACGCCAAGGGCTTGGTCGTCACCAACTACCACGTGATCGAGGGCGCGAAGAACGCCACCGTAACTTTTGCCGACAAGAAGATTCTCGTCGTCGACGGCTTCGTGGCCATCAACGTCTCCAAAGACCTGGCCCTGGTCCACGTCCAGACTCACGACAAGGAACTGCCGGCCCTGCGGCTGGCCGAGACGCTGCCGGCCAAAGGCGATCGGGTGTTCGCCTTCGGTGCGCCGATGGGCCTGAGCGGCTCGGTCTCCGACGGCATCGTGGCCGCGATTCGTCCGGGCAGCGAGGTCCGGGTGACGCTGCTCAAGCTGGCGCATCGCGACATCTACCACGATACGCTGGGCTACGATATGGATGCGCAATGGATTCAAACCACGGCGCCCATCTCACCCGGCAACAGCGGCGGCCCGCTGGTCAACGCCAGCGGCGAAGTGGTCGGCGTCAACACCTGGGTGTGTGCCTCGGGGCAGAATCTCAATTTCTCGCTGTCGGCGGTGCATTTGCGGGAATTCCTGGCCGCCGCGGGCACGAGCGTGCAACTTCTTTCCAGCCTGCCCCCGCCCCGGGCGACGAGCGGGGAACGCTCCCGTGGCGACGCCCAGAAGACCCTCGATGTGTGGAACCAACTCAACAAGTTCAAGCTCGAGCTGAACGAAAAAGGCCTGGCCTACGAGAAGAAATTACAGAACGTGGCCCCTCCCAATCTCCGCAACGCGATGAAAGGCCGGGCCAGCCGAAACAAGAAGCTGGCCGCCGTCTATGAACAGATGGCCAAGACCTATAGCGGGTATGCCGGCAAAGTGAAGGCCCTGGACAACGCCGCGGCGGATTCAGACGTGGTGATCCTGACCGCCGCCGAGGCCGATCTCGCGCAGCGCTTCGGCGATGCTTGCCAAGAGCTGGCCACCGCCCTGGCGACGCAGTCCGATGCCGAGGTGCATCAAGCCGAATGGAACATGGCGCGTATCAAGCACAATGCCAGCAACCTGCGTACGGTGCGCGATCTCATCCGCCTGAAACTGGCGCGCAAGTACGACAAGGAATTCCCCACGCTGGAAGAGACGGCCAAAGGGAGCGACGGCACCGTGGCCGGCGGCGGCGAAGAAAAGAGCGTCAGCGAGACCGCCGCGGCCCCGCCCGGCGAACAGAATCCCTCGGCCACCAGCGGCGGCAAGCATGCGGTGCTGCGGGTATGGACCGACCGCACCGGTCTGCATCAGGTCCAGGCACGGTACGTCGAACTGGAAGCGGGCAAGGTGACGCTGGAAAAGGCCGACGGCACGCTGATTCACGTGCCGCTCAGCTCGCTCAGCGAGGCCGATCAGCGTTTCATCGGGGTGGTGCAATAGCTGCCGGGGCCGCCATGTTATCATTCAAACCGTTGGGGCGGCAGTTGTACTGCCGCACCAACTGTGTGAAACGAGAGATGGCAGTACAACTGCCATCCCAACGCAGTACAACTGCCATCCCAACGCAGTACAACTGCCATCCCGACCCAACGCAACTGCCATCCCAACGGAAGAATTCAGGGCACCAGCAATGACGCTAAACCACAAACATAAAATCGGCATCCTCTGCGGCACGATTCTCGCGCCGCTCGTCGTGGGCCTGGGGCTCTTGGGCTGCCGGCCGGCCGACGAGAAGCAAATCGTCATCGGTCTGACGGTCCCCTCGCTGTCCCACCCCTTCTTCGTCTGCCTCAAGAAGCACGTCGAGGATGAAGCCAAAAAACTTGGCGTCCGCGTGATCACCATGGATGCCGAGGACGTGTCGGCCAAACAGATGTCGATCATCGAGGACTTTATCGCGCAGGGGGTCGATGGGGTGCTGATGGCGCCGATCGGAGCCGAGGCCTTGACGCCCGCCGTCGAGGCCCTCAACCGCGCCCACGTCCCCGTCGCCACCGTCGATCGGAAAGTGGCCGGCGGCGACATCCTGGTTCACGTGGGGGCCGACAACGTCGCCGGCGGCCGTGCCGCCGCCCGCTACATCGTCGCCAAGCTGGGCGGAAAAGGGGCCGTGATCGAGCTGGAAGGCACGCCCGGTGCTTCGCCCGCCATCGATCGCAAGAAGGGGTTTGACGAGGTTTTGGCCGCCTCGTCCATGAAGCTGTTGGCCAGCCAGGCCGCCGACTTCTATCGGGCGAAGGGGCAGTCGGTGATGGAGAACCTGCTGCAGGCCCATCACGATTTCCAGGCCGTCTACGCCGCCAACGACGAGATGGTCCTCGGCGCCCTGGAAGCCTTGGCGGCCCACGGCCTGTCGCCGGCCCGCGTGGTCACCGTGGGTTTCGACGTGATTCCCGACGCGGCCAAGTGCATCAAGGAGGGGCGGCTTACCGCGTCGATCGAGCAATTCCCCGGCCAGCAGGGCCGCCAGGCGCTGCGGCTGCTCGTGGACCACATCCGCAAGGGTCAACTGCCGCCTTCCAAGCAGGTTTTGCTCAAGCCGATTGCCATCGACAAAAACAACCTCGATCAAGCGGAACGCAAGGACTGAACGATGTCATCCTGAGACTGAGCGATGTCATCCTGAGCGCAGCGAAGGATCTCGCCCCGAAATCCGCGTAGATTCTTCGCTGCGCTCAGAATGACCGCGCCGCGCTCAGAATGACTGCTGCCGGACGTGAACCCCTCATGCTCTCACAAGCCCTGACACAGACCATGATGCCTTATTTGACTTCGGGTTTGAAGAAATACGGCATCTTTCTGGGCTTCCTCGCCATCGTGATCGCCCTGTCGCTGCGGTCGCCGGCGTTCCTCACCTTCCGAAACCTCACGAACATCGTCCGCCAGACCTCGATCCACGGCATCATGGCCGTCGGCATGACGTTCGTGATCCTGACCGCCGGGATCGACCTTTCGGTGGGCTCTACGTTGGCCCTGGCCGGGGTCCTTTGCGCCAGTTTCGAGCACCGCGGCTGGCCCCTGCCGCTCGTGGTTGCCGCGACGTTGCTCGTCGGCTCGCTCTTGGGCCTGGCCAACGGCCTGGTCATCACCAAGGGCAAGGTCACTCCCTTCGTGGTCACGCTCGGCATGATGAGCATCGCCCGCGGTGCGGCGCACCTGTTCACCGGCGCCGAACCCATCAGCGAGTTCAGCTCGACGTTTCGTTTCCTCGGGGGCGGCGAACTGCTCGGCGTGCCGGTGCCGATCCTGCTGTTCCTGCTCTTTGTCGTCGGGGCCGCCGTGCTGTTGGGACGCACGCGCTGGGGCCGATACCTGTATGCCATCGGGGGCAATCCGCAGGCGGCCCGGCTTTCCGGCATTCCCCTCGATCGCTGCACCACGTTGGCCTATGTGGCGTGCGGTCTGACGGCGGCCGCCAGCGCCGTCGTGCTGACCGCGCGGCTGAACGCCGCCGAGTCGATCGCCGGATCGGGTTACGAATTGGACGTCATCGCGTCGGTGGTCATCGGCGGCACCAGCCTGGCCGGCGGACGCGGCGGCGTGTGGGGCACCCTGCTCGGGGCCCTCCTCATCGGAACGATCAACAACGGCATGAATTTGCTGCAAATCTCCGCCTATTTTCAACTGGTCGCCAAGGGCGCCATCATTGTGGGGGCAGTCCTCCTCGATCGCCTCCGCCTGACCGCCGCAGATAACTGAGAGCCGATCACCGATGCCATCGCCGTCCCCCGAACCGGTAATCTCCTTTCGCCAGCTCACGAAGCGGTTTCCCGGCGTCGTGGCCCTCCGCGACGTTTCCTTCGACGTCGCCGCCGGTGAACTGCACGCCGTCGTCGGCGAAAATGGCGCCGGCAAGAGCACGCTCATGAAGTGCCTCTCGGGCCTGATCGGCGACTTCGAGGGCGACATGCTCGTCCGCGGCCAGCCGACCCGCTTCCGCAGCGTCACCGACAGCCAACGGGCCGGCATCAGCATGATCCACCAGGAGCTCAACCTCGTCGACGAGCTGTCGGCCGCCGCCAACATCTTCCTGGGACGCGAGAAGCTCGACCGCTTCGGGCTGCTCGACGATCGGGCGATGGAGAGGGCCGCCGGCGAGCTGCTCGGCCAGCTTCAGTGTGACGCGTCGCCGCGCACGCCGGTCGGGCAGCTTCGCGTCGGCGACCAGCAACTAGTGGAAATCGCCAAGGCCCTCTCGCTGGCAGCCAACATCCTCATCATGGACGAGCCGACCAGCGCACTGACCGAGACCGAGGCGGCCCGGCTGTTTCGCGTCATCGAACGTCTCCGCGGCCAGGGCGCCACGATCCTCTATATCTCGCACAAGATGGACGAAGTTTTTCGTCTGGCCGATCGCATCACCGTCCTGCGCGACGGCCAGCTTGTGCGGACGGTCGCCCATAGCGAGACCACGCCCCGCGAAATCACGCACCTGATGGTGGGACGCCAGATCGAAGAGACCGATCTCGGCGAGCCGCGCACACCGGGCGACGTCGTCTTGCAGGTGTCGGGCCTCTCGTTGCCCTGGCCCGGCCACGCCGCCCAGTGGCGGCTCCGCGACGTCGATTTCACGCTCCGCCGCGGCGAAATTCTCGGCATCGCCGGCCTCATGGGCGCGGGCCGGACCGAGCTGTTGGAGTGCCTCTTCGGTTCCAGCCCGCAGACGCCGCAGGGAGAGATCCTGTTGGAGGGCCGACCGGTTGTCTTTCGCCACCCGGCCGATGCCATGCGGGCCGGCATGGCTCTGGTGACCGAAGATCGCAAGCGGCTGGGCATCTTTGCCAATTTGGACGTCGGCCGCAACATCAGCCTCTGCCGGCTGGGGGAAGTGACCCGCTTCGGTTGGCTCAACTGCCGGCGCGAACGGGCCATGGCCCGCGGCGCGGCCCAAGAGCTGGGCGTGAAGACGCCCGACCTGGCGACGCCCATCACCAGCCTCAGCGGCGGCAACCAGCAGAAGGCGATCGTGGGCCGCTGGCTCCTGACGCAGCCCAAGGTCTTGCTGCTCGACGATCCGACCCGCGGCGTCGACGTCGGCGCGAAGGCCGAACTCTATCGCATCATGGACCGGCTCTGCCGCGACGGTTTGGGAATCATTTTCACCTCCAGCGAATTGCCGGAGCTGCTCACGCTTTGCGACCGCATTCTGGTGCTCTGCGAGGGGCGAATGACGGGCGAGCTCCGCCGCGGCGAGGCCACGGAACAGCGGATTATGGAGCTGGCCACCCGCCGCCCGGCCAGTGTCATGGGGGAATGATCGGGTGCCGTTCCCCGACGACTGACAATCGCGTGGGCCGTTACCGCGAAGCGGTTTCAGAAGAGCGTTGCTATTCAAGCTGGTAGTTAGTGTCGGGGTGATTTTCCGACGCGTTTGCCCCCTCTATAGATGCAATTTCTTTATTTTTTCGGATTAGGCCTTCTGGCTGTTGACATTTGCGCAGCACTTGATACATTTGAAGCGTTGAAGTTCGCTTGAGCAATCCTGGGGCTCAATTCTACAGGCAGCGTTCCGCATCCCGTATTAATGACCTTCCGACTCTGACGGAGGTCAAAGGGTGCATTCTAAGTTGGCTCGAACGGAAGGGCCATTTCCTTCGCGCAGTAGAGCCGTCTTTGGAGAATATCCAGCGACTAGGAATCTGAGTCCACACATTTAGGCAGCGCTAGCAACCAAGCGAAGCAGTCCCGCACGCGACGACCGTCTTTCTTTGGGTGCATTCTGAATGCTCGCGGATTGCGGGCTAGCCGAACGGCACATCCCCGGACGTGGTTCCCTCGCCGCTGTTTTCAGCCCAAGGGGGAAGTCCTGCCGGGTATGTTCGGACGGTCGATGCCCGTTCTCCCCCCGAAACGAACGTCAGTTGAGCGGAAATGTCTGTAGCGTAAACCTCCTTGAAAGGAAGAACCTCGTGTATAAGAAACTAGTTGTTCTGACCGTTGGGGCGATTGCCGCGACGGTCGTTATGGTTGCCGGCTATGCCCAGGCAACCCCCATCACACTTGCGAACAACAGCTTCGAAAGCGACGTTGTCGGTGACGGCGCATCGACGGCGGCAATCACCGGTTGGAAACACGTATTATCCGGCGACACGCACCAGCAAGTCTATAACCCGACGTCGGCCGACTTTGCCGGTGCGGGTGGAAACGGCACTTTGCCATCGCCGGCCACCGGAAGCCAATGCCTCTTTGACGCCGATACGACTTACAATGATTACATCCTTGAAAATACTGCCAGCACCAGTTGGGAGCTCACGGCCGGGACGACCTACACCGTGACGGTGGCCATCGGCCAGGGATTACAGGGAGGGTTCCACGATGTTACCCTGGGATACTTTGATGCGACGAAAGGGGCAGGGGTCTCGTCGGTACTGACCATCTCGGCAAGCCAGGCCCCGGCGCCAGGAACGTTCGAGGATTTCTCGTATAGCTTCACCCCCGCTCTTACGGGAAAGAGCCCTGCACACGTCGGAGACCAATTGCAGGTAATGATCGGTATGGAGGGACAAACATACGTCGATAACGTGCGGATTGACACCACCCCCGAACCGTCGACGTTGGCGTTGCTAACCGCTGGGCTGGTTAGCCTGCTCGCCTTCGCTTGGCAAAAGCGACGGACGGCATAGCGAACCGATCCAAAAAGCCCGAAACAGGAGAGCGGTCCAATGCGGGCGGCTCTTCTTCTTGGGTCATAACTCGATTGGGGCAATTTTTCGACAGTTCACCCCCTCCATAGATGCAATTTTGTGAATTCTTTAGGTGGACCACGCCTGAAGCTTGACAATTTCGAAATACTTGATATGTTCAAGGCATCAAGACTCCCTTGAGCAATTCCTAGGGCTCAATTCTAGAGGCAGCAGCATTAGCATCCTGTAACAACGACCGTCCGACTCTAACGGAGGTCGTAGGATGCGTTCTCCCTTGGTTCGCCATTGCTTGTTCGTCGGCAGCGTGTTGCTGACACGAACACATTGGCTCCCTTTCCGCAGGAAGAGGCGAGTGCCGTTTGGCTTGATTCCCCAAGCGTGAAGCGGGGGTTGAACGAATACAAAATCACATTGAGGAATCCGCAAGGAGCATTTCATGTCCAGTACAAAACACCAGTGCCGTTTCGCCCGGATAGCCGCCTACCTGCTGTTTTCGGCTCTTTTCCTGGCATCCGTATCGACTGCTAAGGCGGAGCTCATCACCTACGATATAGTCAACTACCCCTCGCTCCAAGCCTATCTTGACGGGCCGGGCAACGTTCAGGTCAGCGGCGCTCTAACCATCGACTACAGCGGCACACCGGGTCCCATCTCACTCGGCGCCATCACGGGCACGTACACAATCACCCTCCCCACCACCCCCACGCCGACCACGTATACGGAGACATACTCAGCCGATAACAGTGGCGGATCTCTGTACGCAACGGCAACGACCCTCTATGTTCTGCCCGGCAACTATTTACAGATAAGGGACCAAAACGGAGACGACAACCTCACCTACACGAACTCTGCCAACACCCACACATGGGTCTCCAACGGTACCTACTTCTACATTGACCCCGACGGCGATTATGTGTTTCAAAGCAGCTTCGTCAAGAACGGTCTCCAGCCCGGTTTTCAGCCCGCTGGCATGTGGGATGCGAGCCACGACATGGTAGTGGCGACGGTGGCTGTCCCCGAACCTTCCACCTTCGCCTTGCTCGGCATCGGTGCCGTCAGCCTGCTCGCCTACGCTTGGCGGAAGCGACGGACGGCATAGCGCACCGATCCCAAGAAACCCGAAACAGAAGAGCCGTCCAATGCGGGCGGCTCTTTTTGTTAGGTCATATCCGGTCTTCAGATGCTTGACACGGCTCGGACGGATCGGCTACGATCACGATCACCGGTGCCTTATACGTTGTCTCCTGGTAACCCAAGAGAACGATACGGGTAACGCCCCGCGGCAAAGCTCACGCTATGCACATGCTGTGCAAGACGCCCCTGCGGCGACCACTGGCCTCTGTTATGAAAGCCTTCCCGTGAAATACGCACTTGCTCTCTTGTTGCTGGTTGCCAGCGCCGGAGCTGCCCATCCCGCTTCCCCACCCCACGAGTATGAACCCCGCTGGGAGTCGCTCGACCGCCGGCCCACCCCGCGATGGTTCACCGACGCCAAGTTCGGCATCATCATCCATTGGGGCCTCTACAGCGTGCCGGCATGGTCCGTGCGGGGCGAGTACTCCGAGTGGTACTGGAACCGCATCATGGACCCACACAGCCCCAATCCGTGGCGGGCCTTCCACGACAAAGCCTTCGGCCACGCGTTCAGCTATCCGCAGTTCGCCCCGCGGTTCCGCGCGGAGTTGTATGATCCGGACCAGTGGGCCAAGATCTTCGCCGACTCGGGCGCCAAGTACGTGGTGCCCACCAGCAAGCATCACGACGGCTTCTGTCTCTGGCCCAGCGCCGAGGCAAACCGCACCTGGGGCCGGCCCTGGAATAGCGTCGATGCCGGCCCCCGCCGCGACTTGCTGGGCGATCTGACCCGGGCGGTGCGCAAGCAGGGCCTCAAGATGGGCTTCTACTATTCGCTGTACGAATGGTACAACCCGCTCTGGCTCAAGGACAAGAAACGCTATGCCGTCGAGCACATGGGGCCGCAGTTCAAGGACGTGGTGCGGCGCTACGCCCCGTCGATCATCTTTGCGGACGGCGAGTGGGACATGCCTTCCAGCGACTGGCACACGCCCGAGCTGCTGGCCTGGCTCTTGAACGAGTCCCGCTGCCGCGACGAGGTGGTGATCAACGATCGTTGGGGCAAGGAGTGCCGCCACAAGCACGGCGGCTATTGGACCACCGAGTACGGGGCCGGCCTGCCCAATGCCGACCATCCCTGGGAAGAAGACCGGGGCATGGCCTTTTCCTTCGGTTACAGCCGCACGGAGGTGCTGGAAGACTATCGCACCGGTCAGGACCTGGTGTGGATGCTGGCCGATCTGGTGAGCCGCGGCGGCAACCTGATGCTGGACATTGGGCCCACGGCCGACGGCCGCATTCCCGTCGTCATGCAGGACCGCCTGAGCGAGATCGGCCACTGGCTGGCCGTCAACGGCGAGGCCATCTACGGCAGCGGCACGTGGAAGAACACCTGCCAATGGAGCGACGGCCAGCAGCCCCGGCAAGGCTACGGCCAGTTCCGGGTCAAATATGACGTCGCGAAGATGGTCGGCACGCGTCCGGTCGACGGCCAGGCCCGCAAGCAGGCGTTTTTCACCACCAAAGCCGGCGTACTCTACGCGATTCTGCCCCGCTGGCCCGGCAAGACGTTCACCCTCAAAGGAATCGTGCTTGGCAGTGGCGCCCAGGTGCGGATGTTGGGCGTGAAGGGAACCCTGCACCATGAGACCGTCGGTGGCGACACGGTGATCCGCATGCCGGAACTGGCGGTTGACGAGTTGCTTTGCAAGTACGCCTGGACGCTCAAAATCCCGGGCGTGGCAGGGGCCGAACAGTAGACGGCAAGACTTCCCTATGGTTCGGCAAACAGGTCTGCCAAGCGGAGCGTGAATCCGGGCAAGACCGCCCCGCCGTCGAGCGACTCGTTCTCCTGCACCAGCGAGTATTCCGTCGGACTGGCGTATGCACGGGCCTCGCGTCGCGGGCTGTGATAGATGTACCAGACGAGTTGCACACCGGCGGCAAAGTAGTCGTGCAGCTTGCGGTCCATTTCCTCGCGGGTATTGGCCTTGCTAATGATCTCAACCGCCAGGTCAGGGGTCAGATCGGGGATTGGCTCGTGCGGTGGCTTGCGTCCGGGCAGCCGCGTCCAGGAGATGAACGACACGTCGGGGATGCGAACCAAGCCGGGGGCCAAACGCAGCATTCCGTCCGCACCCAGAACGATGCCCAGCTTATGCTGCTTGACAAATCCCCAAACCTGATTGGCCACCAGAACCGCCAGATAGGATTCATAAGCTCCCACGGTTTTCTCCACCAGAGTACCATCGACCAGTTCGAAAAGCCGGTTCTCGCGGTCGTTGATCTCGCACACGTCTCGTTCGGTGGCGGTACCGGGTGGGGGCTCCTGGCGGATGCGGTTAAGCGGAATCGCTCCGAACCGCTGGGCCAGGTCGACGGCCGTCCAGCTTTCGGCGTTGCTTTCCGTGGCGTGACTCATCGGACGCTCCCCTGCGGGCTGGCTACCCCGTTACTTAATTATGTCTCCAACCCGCTGCGCCGACAAGCCGGATCAGGGCGCGTCCCCTTTCGTATTTCGTAGACTTCGCGTCCTTCGCGGACAGACCCGGAGGGAGACGGGCCCAGAAAATCTGCCCGGTCGCTAGACGCGAGGGGGCGCTGTGGTAAGATGGAGGACCAAATGAGCCTGGGTCGGTTCCAGGCTTGCTGCAAACGGGAAAGGTATCGGGGAAAACGTCCTGATCCGGAGCGCCCGATTGGCGACAACGCCTTATGCCCCTCTTCGCCGATGGCCTCGCGAATTCATCATAACGGGTATTAAGTGAATGTCCTTCAAGAAACTTCTGCTTACCGGCGCAAGCGGTTTCCTTGGGCGTTTCCTTATCCCGGAGTTCCTCGGAGCTGGCTTCACCGTGGAAGCAGTTTCTCGGAAACGGATCGAATCTACTGACGCAGTGCGGTGGGTTCAGGGCGATATTACCAATGAAGACTTTTTAGCTACGGCAATCGATGGCTGCGATGTTGTCGTACATGCCGCCGGAAAGACCGGCGAACCCTTGCATGCCGACGATAGACGGGAATTCTTCCAAGTGAATGGTACTGCCGCCGCGGCCGTGGCAAAGGCGGCGCGACGAGCGGGGGTAAGACAGTTCATTCATCTAAGCAGTACGGGAGTGTTTGGTCCTGGAACGGGTAGCTTTACCGAGGATTCGTCTTGCAGGCCGGCAAACGTCTACGAAGAATCGAAACTGGCGGGCGAACAGGCCGTACTGGCCGAGGCATCAGCGTTGATGGATGTTCTAGTGGTCAGGCCTTCGAATGTCTTTGGGGAGAAGCACCCCTGGAATAAGCTATTGAGCTGGTTGCGATCCGTGAAGCAGGGGCGTGCCGTCCTTGTTCAACCCCCTGATATCAATCATGTCAACTATGTTTATGCCGGTGACGTCGCTCGGGCAATCGCCGTATTTGCCACAGCGTTCCTCGATAACCATGAGGCTCACGCCGGTATCTATATCATCAACACGCCGGCGACCGTGCAGGACTTCTATGAGGCCTCGGCGTCTGCGCTGGGCGTGCCCTATAAGCCAATCAAAGTGCCGAAAGGGCCGCTCATGCTGACGGCGATGATCTGTGACGCTGTCTCGCATGCTACCGGATTGTGTTTCCCACTCACAAGGGATAAGGTGCGGGAACTCTGCAATCGGCAAGTATTCACGTCCTCGAAGCTGAAAGCGCTCCAACCTCAGTTCCCCTATTTTGGATTGCAGGACGGCTTGAGAAAACTGTGCACGTATTATAAGGAGTCCGACCTTCTATGAGGCGATTGAAAGTCTGCCACTTGATCGGGGCCATGGATCTTGGAGGCGCCGAGAAATTGACTCGACTCACCATCGAGGGACTGAGCCGGGAACAATTTGAGGCGTCGATCTGCTGCATCAAAAGCGGCGGATTCAATGCCGAAACGCTTCGCCGCAAGGGTTATCGTGTTGATGAACTGCTGGCTGTTCATCAACATGCCCGGATTTCATTGAGACTGCTCTTGCTGACGGCTTGGCGGCTGTTCAGGCTTTTGCGGCGTGAACGGCCGGATGTGCTTCATTGCCATTTGTTCTCGGCAAGTTGCTTAGGCCGTGTGGTCGGAAAGCTCGCCGGTGTGCCGCGCATCGTTGTGACCATGCACAGGATCGAGTACCCGCGGATTCAACCGTTGGGCGAGCCCTTCTTCAGGCCATTCACGGCGCTGTATATAACCGATTCGCATGCTGCCGCATCCCAATTGTCCGACGCTTTGGGAATACCAAAACAAACCATCCGCGTGATTTATAACGGCATCGACCGCAGCGAATTTGACGCCCCCCCCAGCAAAGAGTCGGCTCGCTTGTCGCTCGACTTAAAGAACGACGAGTTTATCATTGGCGTTATCGCGCACCTGTCTAAAGAAAAAGGGCACGCATTTTTGCTGGAATCGCTTGCCGCCGTCATCGAAAAAATCCCTCGATGCAAATTGATGATCGTCGGCGACGGATATCTCCGCAGCGAACTCGAACGGCAAGCCGAAATGTTGCTTCCCGCCGGATCGGTCTTATTTTTGGGCCAACGAGGCGATTTGGCAAATGTGCTGAGCGCCATGGATTTGTTCGTACTACCGTCGTCTTGGGAGGGCTTTGGCATCATTCTCGCGGAAGCAATGTATATGCGCGTCCCCGTCATTACCACGAGCGATGGTGGAGGTTGTGCGGAAGTAGTCCAGGACGACGACGGAGGCCGCTTGGTTCCTTATGGAGATCGTACGGCGCTCGGCAATGAAATACTGCGGTTTTACAATAATGCTTCTTATCGTGCCGAGCAGGGGATGCTGGGACGGGCTCGTGTGGAACGGATGTTCAGTGCCGAGGCCATGGCCAGCCAGTATGCGAAGGAATACCTGGATTGCAGTGCCCGTGGACGGTAAAAAATGCACGCAGTACTACATATTTCTCATTGTTGCCACGGTCATCATATCGACCCTGGCAGTAATGCCTTGGGTAAAGATGACTTATGAGACCTCGTCCAACGAAGACCTCTTAAAATGGCGGGGCGAACGAGCCTGGATCGGCTCCAGGCCCACTGTAATTGGGAGAGATCGGGGGGAACTCTTGCATGTCTTCACGAGGAGGATTGATCGTGCGTTTTCGTCATTCTTTTGATCGCGCCGGAGTTCATACCGCGCGGCTGCTCCTCGTAGCAATTGTGGTACTGGGCGCGATCCACTCTTTGGCGCTCCGGTTGGCGTTTGCCGCGGACAACGAGACGACGGGTTTCCACTTCCTGGCTGCCGATCCGTCGCTGCGCGCCCAATTGCAGAACGCCAATGTCATTCTGGGCCAAGCCACGTTCGTGGGCAAAGTGCTGCAGTTAGACCAATCGTGGGAGGCCCCCTTCATGATTGTGTATCCAGGCAGCGTCGTGACCGATCCGGCGAATGGCCAGTGGCGGATGTACTACGAGGTGTTCAAGTCGGAGAACGAGCGTTTCGTGGCAATGGCCACCAGCGGCGACGGTGTTCACTGGATCAAACCCCAGTTGAACATTACGGGCACGACATACACCAAGGATCGGCGCAACAACTTTGTTCAAGGTGCACAGACCTGGGCCGTTGGTCCCAGCGTGTTTGTGGACCCCACGGCGCCGGCGAGCGAACGATACCGCATGACGACCGGCGTCGGCGCCACTACTCTCTATGCAGATGCGTCGGCCGATGGCTTGCACTGGCGGCAGGTGGCGGTCATTACGTCCGGTGAGACCGATGTGGACTCGCAAAACACGGCGTTTTGGGATCCCAGGACGAAGCAGTACCTCGCCTATATACGCCATTATTATCCGGCCGACGGCGTCTCGCCGATGCGGCGAGGCCTAGTCGTCAGGCGATCCAACACCTTTGATACGAAATGGACGGGCCCGCTGGAGTCCACGATCGATCCGGCAGAGGTTCGCGGCATCGGGCCGGGCTCGGCCAAACCGGATATGTACTGTTCGAGCGTGCTGCCTTACCACGGCCAATACATCGGGTTGCCGTCCATGTTCTACCATGCGGACTCAAATCCGTACGGCAACGGCACCCTCTATCCGACCTTCATGTACAGCCGGGACAGTTCCCATTGGACCTTCGAAGATCCCTACCACCCGATTATCGACCTCAGGGGGCACGGCAACTTTCCGGCGGATGATTCGGCTGCACACTCCAACTTCGGCCAGGCATACATGATGACCTCGCTTCCCGAACGCAATGGGGAACTCTACCTTTATTACACCTACTTCCCCGTGCAGCATGCTTCCGCGTCCGAACCTTCTGGCCAGATCTATCTCGCTAAACTTCGCGAAGATCGGTTCGTGGGGATTCAGTCTGCCGGGAATGGTATCGGCACTTGGACAACATCGCCCATTACGTTATCCGGCAACGCCGGTCATCTGAAGTTGAACGCGGTAGTTGGCGGCTCGGTGCGCATCGAGGTCCTCGACGCCGCGGGGACGGCGATCAAAGGCTTCCAGAAGACTTCGTCGCTGGCTATTGGCGCGGGCGACTACCTCGACACGCTGGCCCGGTGGACCGACGCCAACAGCTTGAATGTTTTGGCGGGCCAAACGGTTGCCCTGAAGTTCTACTTGGACCATGCCACGATCTACAGTTTTCACTTTTCACTTTGATCCCGCCCCCGAGCCATCGAGCATGTGCCACCTGCTGTGCGCCGGCGGATGCGTGATAAAGGAGCTATAAATAAGCTAATCGTCCACGGCCCGGAGACGTGTTTTCGGTAAACTGATCTGGACACGTTTAGCTAAATCACATTGGGGCCCTGATACGAAAGCCCTTGCTCGGCGCTGATTCGACCCACTGCCGAACATTTGCCGGCTTAAAACAATTTCTCGAAACGCATCATTGGCAAAGCATTCGGCGCGTTTCACGCACCCTACGAAGCCTAACCTTCCATGTCCAATCACGAATCCCAAGTCCCCAGTCCCGAGTCTCCTCTCCCTTGTTCCGTGGCCGACGCCCGCCGGGCCGACGTGATCGGCCGGCAGGTGGTCATCCACGGCTGGGTCCGCACCCGTCGCGACTCGAAGGCCGGCTTCAGCTTCCTGGAAATCAACGACGGCTCCTGTTTCGGCAACGTGCAGGTGATCGCCGAAAGCGGCCTGCCCAACTACGAGTCGGAAATCAAGCACCTTTCGCCCGGTTGCAGCATTACCGTCACGGGCTTGGTCAAGCCGTCGCCCGGCAAGGGCCAGGCGACCGAAATCCACGCCGTCGCGGTCACCGTGCACGGCACGGCCGACGCCGCCACGTATCCCTTGCAGAAGAAAGGGCACTCGTTCGAGTTCCTGCGGACGATTGCCCATTTGCGGCCGCGGACCAACACGTTCGGGGCCATCGCCCGGGTGCGAAACTGCGTCAGCAACTCGATTCACCAGTTCTTCCAGGAGCGGGGCTTCCTATACGTCCACACGCCCATTATCACCGCCAGCGATTGCGAGGGGGCGGGCGCGATGTTCCAGGTGACCACGCTCGACCTGAAAAAGGAGCTGACAAAGGGGACGGAACTCGATTTCACGCTCGATTTCTTTGATCGGCCGGCCTATCTGACCGTCAGCGGCCAGCTCGAGGCCGAGACGTTCGCCTGCGCGCTCGGCAAGACGTACACCTTCGGACCGACGTTCCGCGCCGAGAACAGCAACACGCCCCGCCACCTGGCCGAGTTCTGGATGGTCGAGCCGGAAGTGGCCTTTTGCGACCTGTGGGGCGACATGGAACTTGCCGAAGGACTGTTAAAACGCATCTTCGGCGACGTGCTGGAAAAATGCGCCGAGGATATGCAGTTCTTCAACGAGCGGATCGACAAGACGGTGCTCGAAACGCTGCGGCACGTCATCGCGAGCCAGTTCCTGCGGGTTTCCTACACCGAGGCCGTCGAGATACTCAACCACTCGGGCCAGCAGTTCGAGTTTCCCACCGCCTGGGGCAACGATCTGCAGGCCGAGCACGAGCGCTTCCTGACCGAGAAGCATTTCCAGCAGCCGGTCATCCTGTACGACTATCCGCGCACGATCAAGCCGTTTTACATGCGCGTGAACGACGACGGGCGGACCGTTCGGGCGATGGACGTACTGGTGCCGAAGGTGGGCGAGATCATCGGCGGCAGCCAGCGCGAGGAGCGGCTCGACGTGCTCGAAACGCGGATGATAGAGCAGGGACTCGGTCCGGAGAGTTACTGGTGGTATCTCGATCTGCGGCGTTACGGCACGGTGCCGCACGCCGGTTTTGGGCTGGGCCTGGAACGCGTGCTGCAGTTCATCACCGGCATGGCGAACATCCGCGACGTGATTCCCTTCCCCCGCACGCCGGGCAGCGCGGAGTTTTGATGCGGCACGGGTTGCAGAAATAGCGGACGAATCATGGTCTCGGTAGCGAAAGGGGCCGGCTGATGCGACTGATTTGCCCGAATTGGCACAAGAAGCTGAAAATCGCTCCTGCTTACGATCAGCAGATCTGGTTTTCGATCAAACAGCAGGTCGTGCTTTCAATCCTGGCTGCTCTTGTCCTTGACATGGGCGAAACGGCCGGTGCTATGGCTGTGGTGATGACCGGTTATTGGATTGGCACCTCGATCATCGTAATGCGTCGCCCGTTGTCGCCATCGAAGGGGGACCTGCTGTTCGTACGATGGGGCTGTTCGTTGTTGGCTGCCGGCTTTGTGGCCGGAGATCTTGTTCGAAGGGGATTCTTTTGATCGGGGGCGCGGCGTTGAGCGGGCGCCCGGAAATATGCTAAACTATGCGGCATGATACCCCGAGATCTTCACCCCGCCCGCTCTTGGAAGCTTCGCACCCGCACGCTCACCGCGGATAAGCTTCCGCTCCTGATGGGCATTATCAACGTCACGCCGGACAGCTTCTCCGACGGCGGACGCTATCTCGATGCCGAGGCAGCCATCGAGCACGGCCTGCGGCTGGCCGCCGAGGGCGCCGATATCCTCGACGTCGGTGGCGAGAGCACCCGGCCCTATTCCCGGCCGGTCGACGTACAAGAGGAACTCCGCCGCGTTATGCCGGTGTTGGGGGCCCTCTGCCAGCAGACGCAACTGCCCGTTTCGGTCGACACCTCGAAGGCCCTCGTGGCCCGGCACGCCATCCATGCTGGCGCCGAGATCATCAATGACGTGACCTCTCTGGCGGGCGATCCGGCCATGCTGCCGTTGGCGGTGGAAAGCGGCTGCGGCGTCTGCATCATGCACATGCGCGGCACGCCGCAGACGATGCAGGACGAACCGGCCTACGCCGACGTGGTCGGTGAAGTCATTAACTACCTTCACGATCGCCGCGACGCCCTGCTGGCGGCCGGCATGGCCCAAGACCGCATCGCGGTGGACCCGGGCATCGGCTTCGGCAAGACCACGCCGCACAATCTCGAACTGGCGGCCAACGCCTGGCAACTACATGCGCTCGGTTGCCCCGTGCTGGTGGGCCATTCGCGGAAACGATTTCTCGGCACCGCTACCCCCGGCGTTGATCTGCCCCGTGCAGCCGCAACCGCGGAGAAGCTGGTGTCAAACGCCCCTCTCGTGCTCCCCGATCGCACGGCCGGCACGATTGGCGTAGCGTTGTCCCTGGCCCGCCAGCGGGTGCAAGTCATTCGCGTGCACGACGTGGCAGCCGTTCGCCAGGCCCTGTGGCTGTTTCAAGCCACGGGCGGCCTGGAATGAAGAAAAAAATCGCCTAGTTCACTTCCGTGCCCGCCTCTTGCTGAAGCGGCTTGGCGAGCGTCGCGGCCGTCAGTTCGGCGCGGAAACGCCACGGGCCGGGTTGCTTGGCCTGCACGCGAACGCGATAGACCAGCGAGCCGCCCGGCCGTAATTCGGACGCCTCGTTGAAGCGGACCGTTTGCCCCTTGACGTTGAACGTTGCCGGCGCGGTGCCCAGCGGGCTGAAAACCATGCCTTCGGGCACAATGGCCGTGACGCCCACCTCTCGGTAGCTGCTCGCACTGGTGTTGGTCACCTTGATCTCATAGGTCAATTCCTTGCCGGCCCGCACCGGATTGCTCAGCCCGACAACCGAGAGATTCAACCCCTCGCCGGTGATGAGAGTCGCCTTGGGAGCAGGCGCGGGAGCGGGCTTGGGTGCCGGTGTCGGCGAGGGGATGCCCGGCAGCGTGCCCCCGGCACTAATTTCCAGACATGCCTCGCTCTCCGCGCTGGTGCCATCGGGCATTGTCGCTTTGACCCGATTGCAGGTCTTCGCGGCTGCCGTCTGGCAGTGGCACTGGATACGTAATTCGGTCGTTTGACCGGCGGCCAACTCGTCGATGGTCCAGGCCAGCCCGCCGTCTTCCACCCGGTAGCCGTCGGTCGCATATTTTGGCAGCAGGGCCGGGTCATAGCGGTCGAGGACCTTGATGTTTCGCATGGTCATCGTGCCGGTGTTGGCCAGTTCGATGCTGAAATCGGCCATTTCGCCCGCCACCAGCCGTTTCGGCCCGGTCTTCTTCACGGCGAACGAAGGCCGGATCGGGTTGGGTTGCGGTTTCGGCGTTTCGGCGGCACCGGCGGGCGGGCCAACGCTCGGACCGCTCGGGCCACCCGGCATATTGGGCGCGCTCGGTCCGGCGGGAACCCCGGGCATGCCCGGCCCCGGCGCGGCAGCCTGGGCCACGCCCATCAGACAGGCCTCTTGGCGGGCGGGAGCAACGTCCTTGCCGGTCACCTCGATGGTGTGGCACAAGCGGCCCGGCCGCGTCACTCCCAAGGTCACATGGACGAGTTGCGAAGCCCCGGGGGCCAGATCGGCGAGCGGGCGCTCGATCGCATTGCGTTGATTGACGGCCGGGTTTTCCAGCCCCGGGTCGAGGCGGTCGGTAATCAAGAGCCCGGTGGCGGGCGCCGCCGTGCGATTGGTCACCGCGATTTCGAAGCGGACGTTGCTGCCGACGGCGGCCTGGGACGGGCCCGTGATGCGAAGCTCCAGCGACGACAGGGCCACGGTGGTCGTGGCGCAGTCGCTCGCCCGCAGCCCGCCGGCGGCCACGACTTCACAGCAGTTGACGATGGTGCCCGGTTTTTCGGCGCGGAAGGTGGCGCAGATCGGCCGCATCTGCCGGGCGCCGAGTTCTCCCAGCCGCCAGCGGAGTTGCCGGCCGGCCACTTCGGCCACCGGGCTGCTCGTCATGAGCGTCAAGCCCTCGGGCACCGCGTCGGTCGCCACCACGTCTTTGGCCGCCAGATCGCCCGGGTTCGAGACCTGGATCTGATAGGTCACCGAAGTGCCCGGGCAGGCCGTGGCCGGACCGATGGTTTTGACGGCCAGGTCGGGCGCCGTCCAGGTTTTCAGCGTGGCGCCCGAGCCCACGATCAACCGCTGGCCGTTGGCCCCCGGCAAGTCGCCCGGGCGGATAATCTGGATGGCGATGCTGTTGGTGCCGTGCCGAGGCTCTCTTTGCACCAGTTCGACGCTGGCCTGGCCCGCCGCGTCGGTGGGCACCTCGACGGCCGGAGTGCCAGTGGGCAAGAAGACGGCCGGCGGTCCGCCGACGATCTGGTACCGCACGTGCCATCGCTCGCAAGGGCTTTGGTTCGACTGCCGCATCACCGCCGTGGTGAGCACGTGCTTGGTGCCGGCCGGGTTGATCGCCGGCGGCGGCAGACACCATTGGGCGTCGATCCAATGGACCACGGCCGACTTGAGCCGCGCGTCCCAGCTATAGACCTCGGGGGCGAAAACCGTGACCCGGCTGGTGCCTTCGACCGCCGAAGTGAGGCTGATCCAACCCTGACCGCGGAGCACGTAGACGGCCTCCTCCGACCGGCACGTGCCGCGGTTCAAGCGGATGTTGCTCCGCCCCGTGCTGCCGATGGCGAACACGTTGGTGATCTTCCGCGGCTGGTTGAAATCGCCGAGCAAGAGATCGGTCCACGTGCCTTCCTCAACGGCCACGAACTGCCCGACGCTGCTCGGGTCGATCGACCATTCGAGCCGGCGATTGGTGCGCAGGTATCCGTCGCCGCCGCATACGCCGGCGACCAACACCACCTCGCTGCCCACCGGGGCCACGACCTCGCCGCGGGGTTCGAGATCGACCGACACGTCGTCGCAGGGAACCTGCCCGAGGGGCTGGTCGAAATAGCGTTCGTTCGAGCGGTCGCTGCAAGCAATCGGCGGCGGGGCGGCAAAGACATGCTCGCCCGTCGGATCGATGCCCGAGGTCGACACGTTGCAACACCCCGACGCCGCCAACAGGCCCAGCGCGAGCGTTACCAGCGTCAGCCGACCACTCATCCGTGAACGTCTCACGGCCCTCTCCTCCGGACCACTGACACTTTATTCCACCATAGAAACCTACCACGTTTCTTGGGAGGATGGGGATTTTCCGCAACCTGCATCGATTCGAAAAGGAAACACGGCGGAATTGTCGGCAGCAACGTCAAAATCGGCAGGGTGGAAAAAGCCGTAGCCTACGTCGCCGGCCTGCGGCTCAGGCGGTCGGCCCAATAGATCGGCTCGGGCAGGCGGCGGCCGGTCAACAGTCGGCGTACGAGTTGCTCGCAAAACGCCACGTCTACCCGGTGGCCGGGCGAAAGGAAAATCGGCCGCAGGCTGCCGGCCGTCGGCCGTAGTGCCAGGCCAATCAATTGATCCTCGTGGACCACCGGCCGCGACTCGCCGGGCGCCATGCCGCGCATGTCCACGCGGCCGCAGAGCAGTTTTTTCGTCACGCCGATGGTGACCAACGAGGCCACCACGCCCAGGTGCGAGGCGATTCCGGCGCGGCGATGGTGGAGGATGCCGCTGCCGTCGACCAGCACGATTTCCGCCAGGCGGCCGGCCGCCCGGACCTCGGCCAACAGATCCAACAAAATGGGAATCTCGCGAAAGCTCAAGTACGTGCTGATGTACGGAAAGGCGACCGGGCGACGCACGGTGGTCGACCAGACCAGTTGGCCGCTTTGGGTTTCCACCAGGGCATAGGCCGCCAAGCCGATCCCCGGCTGCGGATAGGCCACGTCGACACCGCCGACGAACTTCGGTATCCGGCGGCGGGCTTGCAACACGATGCGGCGCTGAATGGCCTCCTGGATTTGCCGCAGCCGCTCCAGCGGGCGGTCGGAAACGAACTCGTCAAAGCCGAACCGCTCCAGGTCGATCAGGCCCTCTCGGACGACGACCCCTTCCCGGCCGAGATGCCGTGCTTTGCCGTCGATCGATCCGCCGCCATATCCGCCGAGAACCCCGCCCGCGCGGACGATGCGATGGCACGGGCACTGCGGCCCATGATCGTGGTGCAGGGCAAAATGGCCGATCCAGCGGGCGGCAATGCGATTGCCCAGGGCCTCGGCCAAAGCGCCGCACGTCGCCACTTTGCCGGCCGGCACCTGGCCGAGCAAATCGCCCAGCGCGCGGCTCAGATCGGGGACTTCGGGAAACCGTTCGGCCATGATTCGCGCTTTGTAGCCACTCCGGGCCGACGTTCCGTCGGCCGCTAAACACGCTTCCACGGGGATTTCGCTCCACTCGTCACCCCGCACCCTACCGCGCCCGGCCCGTGGTGCCAACGCCCCAGGGACAGTATAATGCAATAGGGGTAAGCATCCAGGAGCGGCCGGGGTATGGGCATACGCTTCTTTTGTCCCAATGGGCATAAGTTGAACGTGAAGGAGTTTCAGCGGGGGCTAGCGGGAATTTGCCCGCACTGTGGGGCGCGCTTGCACGTTCCGTTGGCCAGTACCCGCCGCAGTTCCCGCGCGAAGAATGCCCGCTCGCCGGGCGACGGATCCACGTCGCAGGCGAGCGAAGCCGAGGTGACCATTGCCACGTCGTTGCCGCAGCCGGCTTCGTCGGGGCCCGGATCGGTGACGGGCGCCAGCGACGTGGCCGCAGAGCCGCCCGGCCCGTTTTCGGTGTTTGCCGCGTCGGCGGCTTCCTATCCGGCCGCGGCGCCGGCTTCGCGGTCGGCTTCGGGCAATGGCCCGCCCGATCTGCTGGCCGATGGGGGCGCGTGGTTCGTGCGGCCGCCTTCCGGCGGACAGTTTGGGCCCGCCACCGCCGACATCCTGCAAACTTGGCTGGCCGAAGGGCGGCTGACGGCCGACACGCTCGTCTGGCGCGAAGGCTGGCTGGATTGGCGCCCCGCCGGCCAGGTGTTGCCGCAATTGTCGGCCCGGCCGACCATGCCCGAAATCGAAGACTTCGACTCCGAGCTCGACGAACCGGTCAGTCCAAGTCATGCCGTCAAGGGCCGCGACCGGCCACGCAGCCCGCACACGGTGGCCGTCGGCATGATGATTCTGGTCGGTCTTTGCCTGTCGCTTGCGCTGATCGCCGTTCTGCTCAAAATCTTTTAGCTCTTCCAAGCATGAAAATTCAGCAATTCCTCGATCATCACGGCATCGCCGCCAATCCGTTCGCCGACGAAGATGCCCAGACGGACCTGGTCTTCAAGGGCGTCTGCATCCGCAACACCTTCCATCCCACGTGGGACAAGATCTACGGCGACCCGTCGGAACCGGCCACGGCCGTGGTGTTCGGCGAGAAGGGCTCGGGCAAGACGGCCCTCCGCCTGCAACTCGTTCGCCACCTGACCGATTACAACGCCGAACATCCGGACGGGCAGGCGTTCGTCGTCCAATACGACGATTTCAACGCCTTTTTGGACCGTTTCCGCGACCGCTTTTCCGGCCGCCGCCGCCGCGTCGATCGGGCGCTGGAACTATGGCGGCTGTGGGACCACATGGATGCCATCCTCTCGCTGGCCGTCACGCAGTTGGTCGACCGGATTCTGGACGTGAAGCAGACCCGGCATCCGGCCGCCCGCGACGAGGCCCTGCCGGTCGATCGGCTGGACGCCTCGCAGGTCCGCGACGTGATGCTGTTGGCCGCCTGCTACGACCAGTCGACGGCCGAGAACTTGTTCCAGCGTTGGCGGCGACTGCGGAAAAAGCTGCGTTTTCCCACGTGGCGGTCCAAATGGGACCTGGCCCTCGGCGCGCTGACCACCGCGGCGGTGATTGCCTTCCTCGTTTGGCGGCGCGATTGGTCGTGGCTCGCCCATTGGCCGCCTTACGTCGTGATCGCCGCCGGCTGGGCCCCGCGCGGCTGGCGATTGCTCCGCTGGTGGTGGAAGGCTTGGCGCATCAACCGCAACACCCGCGTGCTCAGTCGCAGCACCAAGCTCTTGTGCCGGGCGCTGTTGAACTTCCCCGGGGCGCGGCTTGTGGGCCAGCCGCTCCCCGCCTGGCCGCGCACCGACGACCGCTACGAGTTGTTGACCAAGCTCCAAGGCGTGCTCCGCTCCCTGCATCTCGACGGAATTGTCGTGCTGGTCGACCGGGTCGACGAACCGTATCTTATCAACGGCTCGACCGACCTGATGCGGGCGCTGGTCTGGCCGCTGTTGGACAATAAATTCCTGAAACACCCCGGGCTGGGGCTGAAACTGCTCTTGCCCATCGAATTGGAACGGCTGGTCGATCGCGAGAATCGCGATTTTCATCAGCGCGCGCGGCTGGACAAGCAGAACCTGATCCGCTCGCTGGGCTGGACGGGCCAGTCGCTCTATGACATGGCCAACGCCCGCATCGCGGCCTGCGCCGCCGAGGGGCACTCGCCGGCGATCAACGAACTGTTCGAGGGCGTCGAGCCCCGGCACCTGATGGAATCGCTGGCCACCTTACGCGTGCCGCGGCACCTGTTCAAGTTCATGTATCGGCTGTTTACCGCTCACTGCAACGCCTATACGGAAGACCAACCGGCCTGGAAGATCTCCGCCGCCACGTTCGAATCGGTCCTGGCGCTCTACCTGCGGGACCAAGACGCGTTCGATCGCGGGGTGGGGGCAGGGTAAGGGGGATCCACGAAGGGCACAAAGCCGTAGTGGTGCGGCACGCGAAAATCGTGTGGTTTAGCCGGCGTGCTTGCACGCCGCGAAGATGGGGCAGACTTCCAATCGCACACGGCGTGCAAGCACGCCGGCTAAACACGGCTGACAACCGCGCAACACAAGGAGGACATCCATGCGGCTTGCCGAGAAACGGGCCCTGATTACCGGCGCCGCCAGCGGCATCGGCGCCGCTTCGGCCCGCTGTTTCGCGGCCGAAGGAGCCGCGGTCGTGATTGCCGACATCCAGGAAGACGCGGGGGCGCAAATTGCCGCGGACATCCAGGCCGCCGGCGGCAAGGCCCACTTCCTCCGCGTCGACGTGACCGATCGCCAGCAGTGCCGCCGCATGGTCCGCGACGCCGCGGCCTGGCTGGGCGGGCTGGACGTTCTGTTCAACAACGCCATCACCTACGGCGGCGACTCCGAGGACGAAGGCTGGGACGCCACGCTCCGCAGCGGACTGGAGGCCGTCTGGGCCGCCTCGATGGCAGCCGTGCCGCACCTGGCCCAATCCGGCCGGGGCGCCATCCTGACCACCGCGTCGGTGGCGGGAACTCGCTTCGCGTGGTCCACGCCCGGCTATTCGGCGGCCAAGGCGGGGGTCGTCGGCCTCACGCGCTGGCTGGCCAAGGAATTGGGCCCCCGGGGCATCCGGGTCAACTGCCTGTGCCCCGGCATGATCGAAACGCCGCTCTGGCACACCCCCGGCGAGCCCTACTCTCCGACGCTTCAGCGTTGGGCAGAGATGACGCCGCTCGGCCGCGCGGGCAAGGCCGAAGAAGTCGCCCGATTGGCGCTCTTTCTGGCGAGCGACGAGGCGTCGTTCATCACCGGTCAGGACATTACCATCGACGGCGGCTTTTGCGTGGGAATGCGCTTCGAGGTCGAGGAGTGAGTACCGTAGAAAGGCACCTCGTGCCGACACCCCGAACAATAATCTCATGGATGATCTCTTCCGCCCAAGTTCGAGTCGCTCTTCCCCACCAGGGACGAAATCTATACCACCGTCGTGAGGGTGCGGATTGCCCGCCCGCTCGCGGAAAGGGCATCCGCAACGAAGGAGATGGCGATGAAGCCGACAACCCCGAACTTCGAACCCCGCCGAGATTCGCAGGCGAACTCCATGCCGGCCCTGGAACGCACCGCTTGGACGGTTCGGCGACCGGTGCTCGCCGGTTCGATTTGTGTCGCCGCGACGATCCTCAGCTTGGCGCCGTTTCTGACGAAGGCGTTCAGCATGGACGACGGTGGTTTTATCGAGGTGGCGCGGCAAATCCGCGTTCATCCGGCGGACCCGTTCGGCTTCCGGCACAATTGGACGGGCAGAGAGGTTGCGGCGGTAAAAGAGTTCCAAAACGGTCCGCTGACCAGTTACTACATCGCTTTGGCGGCGACCTGCCTGGGATGGAGCGAGCGAGCCCTGCACTTGGCTTTTCTGCTTCCCGCGGCAGCGGCCATTTTAGGCACGTATTTTCTTGCCCTGCGTTTCTGCGGAGAACCGCTGTTCGCCGCTTTGGTGACGTTGTTTTGCCCTGTCTTCCTGGTTTCTGGCACCACCGTCATGGCGGACGTCATCACGCTGGCGTTTTTCGTCTGGGCGATGGTCCTGTGGCTGCGGAGCGCGGAAGACGGGAGCCACTGCTTCGCAATCCTCTCGGCGTGCTTGATCGGCGCGGCATCCGTGACGCGGTATTTTCCCTCGCTAACGCTCGTTCCTTTGCTGTTTGTTTACTCGCTGCTGCGCTGGCGTGACATTGGATGGCGAACTTTATATCTCGCCATCCCGCTTGCCGTCTTCGTGACCTATGAGTGGGTGATGCAATCTTTGTACGGATGCTCACTCTTGTTTCTAGCGGCGTCCACTGCATCGACCATGGGCCGAGAGGGTAGCTGGTTTCTGTGGCGGGGCCTGACTACCCTTTGTTTTGCCGGCGGCGCCTTGGCACCCATGGTATTTTATGCGCCGTTGCTTTGGTCGCGACGGTGTTTGGCCGCCGGCCTGCTGGCGGCCGCCATCTTCGCGGGACTGCTTGCCTTCTGCGGCAGCCTTGGAGAACATCCGTTACCCGGCGACATCAGGCTGCGCCTACTGCTTGCATCCCAGTTCAGCACCTTCGTCGTCGCCGGAGTTAGCGTTCTCATCCTGGTGGCTGGCGACCTTTGGCGATCGCGGGACGCCGAGTCGGTCTTGCTCGCGCTATGGACGCTAGGAACCCTCGCCTTCTGTTGGATTTTCAACTGGTCGGTCAACGGCCGAACCATCCTGCCTATCGCTCCCGCGGTGGGCATCCTGATTTTTCGACGCATCCAGCAACGGGCGGGTTATTCCCCAGGCCGCCACTGGCTCGCCAAGGTTGTGCCATTGCTGTTAGCGGGGGGCCTGGCGATGGCGGTGAGCTGGGCCGATTGCCGGTTCGCGAATAGCACGCGAACTGCCGCCACGGTGATTCTCGGCCGTTATGGGGCGGAGAAAGCGCGCGTGTGGTTTATCGTGGGATGGGGATTCTACCATTACATGCAGTCATATGGCTTCAAGGTATACGAAACCAGCCATCCCCGGATCGGGCCGCGCGACATTCTCGTCGTGCCTCTGAACAGTCCCGGCGTTCCCGATTCGATTACGGCATGGCGATCCCGTTGCACGGCGTTCGACGTGGTTTCCTCCCGCATTGTTACCACCATGTATCCGGCGCTGGGGGCCGGCTTCTACACCAGTCAGTGGGGGCCGCTCCCCTTCGCTTTCGGGCCCGTCCCGCACGAACGTTATTTCATCGTAAGCGGTGCGGTTTTCAACGAATCGCTACGCTGAACTGGTGCCAGGGGTCAATGCTCTGGCCGCGGCGGAGGCGACGCAGGCTGCCGATGGGTTTTTCCGGCTTCGTACAAGCTGATGCGGCTCCGCAGGACGTCCACCAATGCCCGTTTGTTCTCTCGCGTAGCCAACTCCAGCGCTTTGCGATAATGGGCCACCGCCTCGTCGAATTCTCCCTGCGATTGCAGGGCCAATCCGAGGTGGTACTGGGCCTCGGCATGGTCGGCCCTGATAGCTACGGACTGCTGAAACTGGGTGATCGCCTCGCCCACTCTGCCGCACGCCTGCAATGCCAACCCCAGGCCATAGAGGGCGCCCGCGTCGTCAGACTTGATTTCCAGGGCCGCGCGATACTGCCGCATTGCCTCATCAAGCTGGCCTCGCGCGGCGAAAACAATACCCAGGTTGTAGTGAGCCAAAGCATAATTGGGCTTGATCTGCAACGCCGTGCGAAGATGGTCCAGCGCCTCATCCGGGCGGCCCGCATTGAACGAAACAACGCCGATAGCGGTGTGGGCCTCGGCGTAGTTCGGATTGATCTCAGTCGCCTGCCGATAATGGGCCATGGCTTCCTGGGAGCGATGTTGGCCACTCAAAATCGAGCCCAGGCTGAAGTGGGCCAGATAATTGCCGGTCGTGCAAGCCAGCGCGTGATTCCACAGGGTCTCGCTCTCGCGCCAAAAAGACGTCTGCCGCCACGCGCACCCCGCGAGAACCACCAGCAGCAACGTTGACGCCCCGCTGCCCACCCACCGACGGTACGGTCCCGGCCGGCACACATCAGCCGCTGCCCAGGCCAGGGCAAGACACAACCCGATCTGCGGCAAATAGGTATATCGGTCGGCCATCGCCTGCGATCCTGCCTGCAGCAGCCCGATCACGGGCACCAGCATCCCCAGGTACCATAGCCAGCCCACGAGCAAGTAGGGACACCGCCGCCAGCACGCCAGCGTCCCGGCAGAGACGCCCGCCAACACCACTGCCGCGACCACGAGTTTCTCGATCGGCAGAAGAACTCCCGGGTGCGGATAGAACACGGCCAATCCTGCCGGCCAAAAGAACTGGCCCAAATAATCCACGTACGAGACGACGGCATTGCCAATCCGCCACCCCCAGGGAAGGTATTCGACGGACATGATCGCTTGGCCCTGGGCCCAAACGGTCAACACACAGGAAAGCCCTGCCAACACGAACAATGGGATCTTCTCGACGACAAGACGCACGGAAGGCGAAAGACGGCTCAAACGCCGGCCGCCGAAAACGGCAGTGTTCTCTCTGGCCGCAACGGCCGTCCGCTCCAGCGGCCAATAGTCCAACAGCAACAGCAGCAGCGGCAGCGTCACCAGCATGGGCTTCGCCATCAGCCCCAAGGCAAAGAAGACCAGCACCACCAGGTATCGCGCGACCGAAAACGGATGGCGCACATAATTCAGATAGGCCCCCAGCGTCAGCATGAACAGCAGCCCACAGAGGACGTCCTTCCGCTCGGTCACCCAGGCCACCGATTCCACGCGCAACGGATGAACGGCGAACAGCGCCGTCGCCAGCGCACTAGGCCAGAATCGGCCGGTCATCTGCTGAAGGACCAAAAACAGGAGCACCGCCGTGGCGGCGTGCAGCAGCACGTTGGTCAGATGGTATCCCCCGGCGCTGAGGCCGTAGACTTGGTAGTCGAGCATCAGCGAGATCCAGGTCAGCGGGTGCCAGTTCGCTTCGCAGCTTTGGGTAAATGCCCAGACGATCCCCTGCGGTGTCAGCCCGCCGCACACGTGCGGATTCTTGTTCACGTACAGATGGTCGTCGTAGTCAACGAACCCATGATCGATCGTCTGGCCGAACACCAGCCCGACCGCCAGCAGCAGCAAACCGCAGACGGCCAATATCCGATAGCGTTTTCGCGCGGCAGGCTCCGAGGCGGAGAAGATCCCCTGCGCGCCGGCCCGCCCGTAACGGATGGCGCATCGGTCGTCCGCTGGCGAAACTGCCTGGGCGGAATGCCCCAGATCAGGCTTCTTAGGCCGCCGTTGACTATTTCGCCTTCGGCCCATGAGCTACTTCTGGTCGCAAGAAACCTCAACCGGCCCTTGGCCAGTTGCTTGCCGTCGCTACACACCGGTGTACCTCCACCGTTCTAGTTTCCTCGCGGCCAACGCCAAAGTCAATCTCACATAGGGCGCGAGTGGCGGGCATGAAGGCATGAACGTGTGAAAGTGTGAAGGGTGGCAATTTTGTCCGATCGGCGGCGTGAAAAACTGAGCGCGACGGAACAGGCTGATCCGGCAAACGCTGTTGACGGCTGGCGACCGGCGACCAATCGGCTGTAGGTCGCGCACTCCGTGCGTACGCCTGGCAGAAGAGAAGGTGAAATGAGGTGTCCGGCGGGAAACAGGCATCCCTTCTCCCAAGGGGCGAGGGAAGATCACCGCTTACAGCGGGTGGGCGCGTCCAAAAATTGTGCCAACGCCACCTTGTTTACCGATTCGGCTCAGCCCTCTTCCATCTGTTCTTCCGCAAGCTGGTAGAATTCGTGGAGCTTGGCTTGCAGGAGTTTCTTGTCGGGCAGCTTGGTTTCGTATTCGGCCACCAAGGCCGGCGAAACCGCTCGGCTCAAGGCGTATTCAACAACTTCATGGTCTTTGGTGGCGCACAGCAAAAGGCCAATGGATGGCTGCTCGTGCGGCTTCTTGGCATCCCGGTCGAGCGACTCCAGATAGAACTCCAACTTGCCAAGGTATTCCGGCTGGAATTCGTCGATTTTCAACTCGATGGCCACCAGGCAATTGAGCGCCCGATTGAAAAAGAGTAAGTCGATGGCAAAATCACGTCCGCCGACCTGCAGCGGATATTGGCTTCCGATGAAACAGAAGTCCCGGCCCAACTCGATGAGAAACTGCTTGAGCTTTTCGACCAAGCCGCGCTGCAAATCGGCCTCGCCGTGGGGTGTCGGAAGGTCCAGAAATTCCAGGAGGTAGCTATCCTTAAACACTGTCGCGGCATCGGGATACAATTCTGCCACCGCCGGTGACAGTTTTGCTGGCGATAGGATGGTTCGCTCGAAAAGCCCGCCCGAAAGCTGGCGTTGCAATTCGCGTTTTCCCCATCTTTCCCGCTGGGAGATGCGAAGATAAAACTCCCGCTCTTCGGCCCGTTTGCAGCGGCTCAGAATCACGAGGTTGTGGGTCCAAGACAATTCTCGCACCAGTGGTGCGAGTTTTGGCTGGTCGCGGTAAATCTCATATAGCGGATGCGTATGAGACTTCGGGCAATGGCCGCGTTTCCCCCACAGAGCACCCCCCCGTGGAAAAGACTGCCATGCCTCCGCGCCGGATACGTGACTGTCTAGGTCGTCAGGCACGGGTGCCTGACGTTACCGGTTACCGCCGCAGCTTCAGCTCATAAAGCACCACCGTGGCACTCGGCGGGCCGTGGATCGGATCGAGCCGGATCGCCGTGATGCGGTGGCCGGCCCACCGGGCGTGACGCCCGATCGGAATTTCGATCGTCCGCGGCTGACCGTCGGGCGTCGGATGGAACAACATCACCTGCCGCTCGCTCATATCCTCGTCACTCGTGCTGAAATAGAGCTGCCCCAGGTTGCCGGTGTCGGTCGAGAGCTTCAATAGCAGCACGTCGTCGGCATGTCCGGTGAGCAAGAGCGGCGGCGAGTAGATTTGCGGATCGCTGCCGGCGATGGTCAGTTTTTGGCCGCCAGCCGTGGGCTCGGTTCGCAATACGTGCATCGCCGGTCGCCAACCGCTCATTCCGCCGCTGAAGTCGACCGCTACGTCCGCCAGCGGGGCCGGCTTGGGCCGCTTGAGCGGCAGCCGCTCGTGATTCAAGCTGGCCACGCCGGTGGCCGGATCGACGCTCCACAGCAGCGTCCCTCCCTTCCATAAACGAATGGTCGCCGCGCCTTCGATCGCGGCGCCGCGGGGATTGAGCATCCGCAATCCGCCTCGCCCTTCGTCCAAAAAGTCCACGCGATGGTTCGTGCCCGGCCAGAAGGCCGAGTAGGCTAACAGCGATCCGCGTTGCCGAAAGGCCACCCAGCCGTATTGCGGCAGCACCAGCCGGCCGCTGGGCACCGCGACCGTCATCGCCTGCGGCAGCCGATTGCCGATTACGGTCAGTCCGTTGCCGTAAACGACGCGAATTCGGCCCAGTTCGTTCTGCTTTCCAACCCACGTCCGCGACTCCAGGCAGAAACCGCCGCGCACCAGGTCTTCCAGGCTCTTCCAGCCGGCGGCCGTCTCGTACTCGACCGAAGCCACCGACGCCAGCGCGTAACGCCTTTGCAGCCGGCCGACCAGGATCGCCTCGGTGATCGCGTAGCTCCAAGGGCACGGCCAACAAATGTATCCGCCGTTTCCCAGCAGCACCTCGCAACAGCGGTAGTCGTCCATCAGCGCGGGGTCGCTCCACAGGTCGAGCTGATTGGCGTGAAAGCGCGGGAAGGGCGGCATCTCGAAGAAACGATAATCGAGGCCGCAGCCGTAGCTGACCGTCACGTCCTGCAGCCGGCGGAGCTTGTACTCCGGCGTAAAGAGCCGGTTGTGACCGTCCATCACGCCGTAGTCGCCGAAATCGCAATAGTAGCCCATCAAATCCTGCTGGATCATGCTCTCGGTGCCCAGCGGCCCGTGGCAGGTCTCCTTGATGAGCCGGGCCAAGGCGTGTTGATGGGCCACGGCGCCGGCGATCGTGCCGTCGCCGCCCGCGGCACGGTTGAAATCCAGGTAGCCGCCCACGCCGCCGGAACCGAGCTGGTCGGTGAAGCTGGCCGTGGAGTGGAACAGCCCGACGATCTCCGACTCCTGGCGACGGGCCAGGGTCACCCAGTGCGACGGCTGCGTGTACCACGACGGCTTGCCGTCGGGCCCCTCGGCGAAATCGACCACCTTGCGCACGTGGCTCGGCGCCTGCTCGCGCAAAAGCGCGTAGTTGGTGCGGAAACCGAAACGCCCCAGAGCTTTGCCCGCCTCGGTTACCGATCGCAACGCATCGACGCTGCCGACCACCGGGTTGGGCGGGTAGTCGGGCATCCAAATGCTATCGGGCAACAACGCGTCGAAGCCGCCCGCTTGCCAGTTCTGCACAATGGTCAAAAAGCCCACGTGCGGCCAGGCCAGCCGCTTGAGCACGCCCAGCATGTGTCGCATGTCGGCCGTGCTCTGCCCGCTCCAGTCGTCCAGATAGACCAGCCCCACGAGTTCTCTGCCGTACTCGCTCGGCCGGCAGAGCGACGGCAAGGCCGCGTCCCACAGCCGGCGGGCCACCCGGACGTGCAGCGCCTCGTGTAAACCGGCGTGCCGCCCGTCGTGGCCGGCCACATAACGCATCGTGGCCGCCGGCTGGAAAGGCCCCGCGCCTTGTCGCGGATGGCATAAGGCAGCCGGCCAGTCCTGTTGGCTCGCGTGCGACAGCTCCATCTCCCACCAGGCACAGAGGAACACGTTCGGGCCGGGAAGATAATAGGTCTTTGGGTGGAATGGCTGGCTGTAGGCCATAGCGTATTGGCTCAGGTCCAGGCCGACCCAGCGGCCGGCCTTCGTGACCGTGCCCGGCGATGCGGCGTCGAAGCACTGGTCGGCCGAAGACAGGTCGACCACGAGCTCGCCTTGAGCCCCCGGTTGTGCCACGACGCTCCACTCGGCGCCGCCGGCCGTGCGATAGCGGGTTTCGGCGACTGGCCCCCGCACGGTTTGCCGAATCAGAACCGCATTCTTTGCCTCCCGCTCGACTTTGTCCTCGCGCCACGTGGGCCCAATGCCTTGCAGCGTAAAGGCGTCATGGCCGTCAATGGCCACGACCACCGCCGAGCCCTCGGCATGCCAGCGGTAGCTGATCTTCTCACTGGCGGCCTGGGCGACGGTCGCCGCCAACGCCCCGGCCACCCCCATGAGAATTGCGATGACGGCACTGGGGAAGCGATAGCGCAAAAACCGACTTGTCATGGCGGGAACCCTTAGTGGCGAATGGGAATTGTGGGGCGGGGCGGCAGCGTCAAGGCAGGGTGGCACCGAGCAGGCCCCGCAACAACTGGCCGAGGCGTTGATGCTTGTCCATCAACTCGGTACGCTTGTTTTGGAAGGTCATCAACGTACCACGCGGCCGGTCCAGGTAATCTTTCATTTCGTTACGCGTGGCCGCCAACTCCAGCAGCTTGTCCTTGACCATTGGATCGACCAAAGGGTCGGCCGAGACCGTGGAAATGGCCGCTTCCAAACCGGGCATCAGCCGCTGATTGTCCATGGCGATCACCTGCCCAAGGTTCATCACGTTGTCGTTGATCTTGATGGTGCCGAGCGTGCGGGCGGCGCGAATGCCGTCTTCCAAGGGGCGATTCTTCTTCACGGCGGCAATCATGCCCTGCACGCACTGGTCCAGGCCGGCCCCATAGTGGGTGCAAAGGGCGTCCAACTTGCGGAAGGCCACCGCCGCCCGATGCCGCGCCGTGGCCTGCGCGGCCTTGACGGGCCCCTGCTCGGCAACCACGTCGAGGACCCTTCTGACGTCGCCGGCCGGGATGCTGAAGGCCAGGGCCTCGACACCTTTGCCCCGGGCTGTGGCGATGCCCACCACCTTGCCCGTCGAGTTGAAAACCGGGCCCCCAGAGTTGCCCGGATTGACCGAGGCCCCGAGTTGATACAAGATCTGCCCGTGGTCGTTCAATTTCGTGCTGAGGATGCCCTGATTGATGGCGTTGGGGATTGGTGCGCCGTTACCCAGGCCCGGACTGCCAATCACGATGATTTCCTCGCCGGGAGCAAAATCCTCGTCGTGAGCCAGTTCCAAAGGCGGCAGCGCCGACTGCACCGAGACCAGCGCCAGATCGCGTCTTTCGTCCTCATAGATGACGGCATTCGGCACCGCGGGTCCGCGATTGGCCCCTTCGGCCGATGGGAAGAAGACGTGAATGTCATCCAGGAACTCCAACCGCAGGACGTGGGCGTTGGTGGCCAGCAAGTTCGGGCCAACCAGGAATCCGCTGCCGGAAGTCGCGTGGCCGACGATCAGGGCCACCGACGGCCCACAGTGAGCCACAATCTCTTTCGGCATGAACCACGCCTTGGCCGCCTCCGCCTCTTTTCGCGCGGACTGGCCCGCTTTCTCCGGAGTTATGGGCGAAGGACGTAACTGGTCGGCCGTCTTCCTATCCATTTCATCGGCAGTCTTACCTGCCAGTGCATCGACTTCGGACTTGTTGGTTGGCCTGGCCAACGCCACCTCGGCCGGTGCCGGCGACCTGTTGCCCAGGGCGTGTTCGTCCGCCAAAAAATAGACGAAAACCAGATAGACGCTTAGCATGGCCACGATGAAGAAGCCGCCGGCAGCGAGCGTGCCCCAGAAGAACGCCCGGGCTGGCCTCGGACCTTCCTTGCCGCGCGACCTCTCCCGCAAGACGATCATCGCCGCCGCCATTGGCGAGACTTGATCTTCATCTTCCTTAGCCATAGGCGATGCTCCCCGAGCTGATCGAGGCTCGGGAGACGGTGAAAAACGGGGGTAGGCCGCCTCGTGCATCATAGTCAGCTTGCGGAAAAAGTGCAACAATCCGGGGTTGCCAAGACCCCTCTCTTTCCAGGTATCTCCATCTTCTAATTCTCATATTGACCCAGGCGGGAATTCCTGCGAAACTCCGCTGCTGCTCGATATGCCGGAAACATCGAGCGTTTCACGTATCTCTGCGACAAGGAGGTCGGACAGATGGCGAAGACACATTGGCTGCTTATCTCGGCCGCTTTGGCCGTTTTTGCAACGGGTTGTGGCAAGTCGGCAGGGACCGGCGAATCGGCGACCGCTGCTCGTGACGCCGCCCAGCCAGCCGCGAACGCCGCGGCCCAGGGCAGTGCTGCCAGCAATGCCACCGGCAACGCCGATAAGAGCGATTCGGCCACCGCCAATCTCGATGGACCAGCGGCCGCAGTCCACGACTTCCTCGAAGCCCTGCGTACGGGCAGCGACGAGAAGGCCTCCAAAATGCTCAGCACGGCCGCTCGGCAAAAGACGGCCGCACTGAACCGCAACGTTACGCCGCCGGCCAGCGACACGGCTCATTTCACCGTGGGCAAGGTCGAATACGTCAACGACGATGGGGCACGCGTCGCCTCGACGTGGACGGACATGGATGAGGACGGAAAACCGAAGACCGACGAGGCCATCTGGGTGCTGCGCCGCGAGGATAAGGCTTGGCGAGTGGCCGGGGTCGCCGCCCAGGTCTTTCCGGGCGAGCCGCCTCTGCTGCTGAACTTCGAAGACCCCCAGGATATGGCACGCAAACAGAAGTGGGTCCGCGAGGAAATCCGCAAGCGCTCCGAGGCCGGCGGATTGCAGGCCCAGGGGGAAGAAAAACAAGAAAAGCAAGAAAAATCAATCCGTCGCTAAGGCGACAAATAGAGTCGTCTTTTACGATTTTTCTGATTACCCGCCATTCTCTGGGGATGGGCCGCGCGCGTCGCGGCCATTCTTTTTTGCCCCCCGCAGCCATCCGCATGGAATGGCATAAGCCTTTTCGTATCAATGGCTTATTCATTTCTGCTTGACCACGATTTTACGGCGGATCGGTGTCGTTTACCGGCCACAGATGCGCCGGGCGCGAAATCGTGAGCTAGATTTTTCTATCCAACCCATGCATCACGCCCAAAATACCGAGGGGACCCAGGACGAATATTTTCACGTCCCCTGGTTGACAAGCAGGTCAACTTTGCTAGCTTAACATCCGAAGCTGTACCACCGCTATTGCCGGACGCAGCCGTTTCGGCTCGAACAGGGGAGCGAGGTGGCTGGTTGCGTGGCGCGGCGGGTTACAGTTGCGGTTGCGAAGGAGTCTGTCTCGATCGAAGGCCGTCAGGATCGAGAGAGCAGGAGGCGGTGACGGCCTGACTGGAAGTTTCTTAACGCTACGGTACCTGTTTTTAGTTGGAGGTAACTCGAATGAGTCGTACGTATTTATTGGGCATCGCGATGGGTGTCGCGGTGCTGGGATTTGCCCTGCTGGGCAACGAAAGTCGCGCGGTAGCCGGCGATTGCTGTGCGCCGGCTTGCTGCGCCGCGCCGGCCTGCGACACGTGTGCTCCGGCCACGTGCCATGCCAAGCGTTGTCACCGGCTGCACTGCCGGAAGGCCTGCTGCGCCGAGAGCTGCTGCGAAGCGCCCAAGGCTTGTGCTCCGGCTTGTGAGCCGAAGACTTGCTGCCCGAAGCGCTGCTGCCGCATTCGGACCTGCCGGCCGAAGTGCTGCGCCGAGAGCTGCTGCGCCCCGGCGGCCTGCGCCCCGTGCGCTGCGGCCCCTTGCGCTCCGAAGGCCTGCGCTCCGTGCGCTCCGGCCCCCTGCTACGCTCCGAAGCCCTGCGCTCCGGTTTGCTGCGCTCCGAAGGCCTGCGCTCCGGTGTGCTGCCAAGCCTGCGCTCCGGCCTGCTGCGAAGCTTCGACCTGCTGCCCGAAGCGTTGCCATCGGCACCGCCATTGCCGGACTTGCTGTGCCGAGAGCTGCTGCGCTCCGGCCTGCTGTGCGGCCCCGGCGGCTTACGCTCCGTGCGCTCCGAAGCCCTGCGCTCCGGTCTGCTGCGCTCCGAAGCCCTGCGCTCCGGTTTGCTGCGCTCCGAAGGCCTGCGCTCCGGCGTGCTGCGAGGCTGCCACCTGCTGCCCGAAGCGCTGCCATCGGCACGTTCGGACCTGCCGGCCCAAGTGCTGCTGCGCTTCGGCCTGCTGCGCTCCCAGCTCGTGCTGCGGCTCGGCCCCGGTTTCCGCTCCGATGATGGCCCCGGCTCCGGCGCTCGCCCCCAAGGCGGCCCCGGCGCCCCCGGCTCCGCCGGCCCCCAAGGCCCCGGCTCCGCCGGCCCCCGCGGCTCCGGCTCCCAAGTCGACCTAAGCGTTCCGGACTGGACGGGGAGGAGCCCGGGGAGTCGTTCCTTAACCTGAACGAACAACTCGGTAGCAACTCCTCGTGACTGTCGGGACCTGCCCTGTTGGTCTCGGTAATCCGAGTCCGAAGAAGTCAAGCCGGGCCTGCCTCGTGCAGGTCCGGCTTCTTTTTTCGGCCTATCGGCCCAGAAAATGGAAAAAGATGCGGGTTAGGCAAGGTTTTTGGCCGAAAACTAGCATGTCAAACTTCTCATCAGACACTTCTGCTCGCGTTGGGCTCCGGGGGGAATCCTATGCTTCGCACGGCATTGGGCCTAGGCGTCGTTGCCATTCTCGCGGCTGCGACGGGATGTACGATGTGTTGCCATCCTTATGACCGGTGCGGCCCGGTATATGGGGGGCCTTGCCAGTCGTCCTGCTCGCCCTGTTACCGGGCCAATTCGACCCTGGCCGGCACGGCGAGCCCAGTGGCGCCCAGCACCGTGGCCCGGCGCCAAACGGCCGAGCAGCCGGCGGCGCAAACCTCGGCGGCTGATTCGACCCGAGCCGATGCCAAGCCCGGTGTTGTGGCCGGATCGCAGCGGATCCTTTCGGTGACCGACCGGAAGGTCGAATCGCCCGTCGCGGCGAAGACGCAAAGCGAAGTGGCGTCGGAATCTTCGTCCGACACCGCTAGTCACGTCACTTCCACGGGCTGGACGGCCGTCCGGCCGATCAACGAGATTACGCGGTAACCCGGCCGCGGGGCCGTCGGGCGTCGCCAGTGGAAAATTCGCACGGCCCGGGCGTTCTCTCCGTTGGGGCGGCAGTGGTACTGCCGCCACGTGGCGAGCAAACGCGCCGGGCCCGCCCGCTACACGCCGCGCTCTCTGCCTCCGTCCCCTGCCCCTCGCCCTTCACCCCTTGCGTCGTGTCAGCACCGCTGGCCGCATTGTCGCCCCAAACATCCTCCATTTGGTGTTTTTGCTATTTGTCCGATGTTCTCCAGTCCGATACTTTCCCTGTGGATTACGGTGTACTGGCTCAATAAGGCAAACGCAAACTCAGTTTCGGAAGGAGCCAGCGATGCTTGTCCTCTCCCGACAACGTGACGAGAGCATCGTGATCGGCGACAAGGTCGTCGTGACGATTGTCGACATCCGGGGCGACAAGGTTCGCCTGGGGATCCAAGCCCCCGAGGAGATCCCGGTCCATCGCCAGGAGGTCTACGAAGCCATCCAGCGGGAAAACCGCCACGGGGGCCCATTGCAACACAGCGGCCCATCGGCGAAAGTAGTGGGGACCGACCCCGGTCGTCCATCCTGAGCCCGTGGGAGGCGGCTGCCGTCGCCTTGTGATGCTGTTGTGAGCGCTGAACAAGACTTTAGCGGCGGGCCGGTCCGCCAGATCCGCGTCGGCCATAGCCCCGACCCCGACGACGCGTTCATGTTTTACGCCCTGGCCAAAGGCAAGATCCCGACCGGCCCGTATCGCTTCACCCACGAACTGGTCGATATCGAGACGCTCAACCGCCGGGCCATCGATGGCGAGTTGGAGCTGACGGCGCTCAGCGTACACGCCTACGCCTATCTGAGCGATCTTTACGTCCTCTGCTCGTGCGGGGCGAGCATGGGCGACCGCTACGGCCCGATGGTCGTCGCCCGGCGGGCCATAGCGCTCGCTGACCTGGCCGGTGCCACGATTGCCGTCCCGGGCCTCCGCACGACCGCCTACCTGGCCCTAAGGCTCTATCTGGGCGCCCCCTTCCAAGAGGTGGTCGTCCCCTTCGACCGTATTCTCGACGCGGTGACGGCCGGGCAGTTCGAAGGCCAGCCGGTTGATGCCGGGCTCATCATTCATGAGGGACAATTGACCTACGCCGACCAGCAGTTGCAGTTGGTCGTCGACATGGGCCAATGGTGGTACCAGAAGACCGGGCTGCCGCTGCCGTTGGGAGCGAACGGGATTCGCCGCGACCTCGGCCCGGAGGTGATCCGCGACGTGCATCGCCTGCTCCGCGAGAGCATCCGCTACGGTCTGGACCACCGCGACGAGGCCCTGCGGCATGCCATGAGCTTTGGGCGGGGGCTCGACCTGGCCAAGGCCGACCAGTTCGTCGGCATGTACGTCAACGACTGGACGCTCGATTTTGGCCCCGTGGGCCGCCAGGCCGTCGCCCGGCTGTTGGCCGAAGGCCACCGGGCCGGCGTGATTCCCAAGCTGGTGGTGCAGGAGTTCGTGGAAGCGTAATCGATGGCCTGCATGGTATCTCCCTCGCCCGCTTGCGGGAGAGGGGGCGGGGGTGAGGGCGGCTGGAAGCAGCGTGCTTCCAGTTGTCATGACCGTCGCCTGTCCCGAGCAGCTTTCGGTCAGAGCCCAGAGAGGGGCAGCATTTTCGATGTGCCACGTTTGCTGCTTATTGCTTTACCGTCAACTATCACGTCAACCCTAGCGACTCCTTCAAGCAAACGTCGATCCGCTCCATCACCGGCGAAGGAAGATGACCGATCGCTCGCCCTACGAACTGCTGATGAAGAGTTATCAGATGCTCGCACTTGACCGCCGACGTATGCAGAAGTCCCGACTGCTTTCCCTCGGAAGTAGTAATGTCGACAAGGAACTGCGTGGGCTCGACCGTCGATCGCCCCACGACGCTTGTAATCATCGCCACGATCATGTCGTCGAGCCGGCGATTATTCCGATCGCATTGCACTACCGGGGCGGGACGCTTCTTGCTACCAGTTCGATCACTGAACGGTAGGTCTGCGAGGACGATATCGCCACGCCGCAGATTCATGGCTGCCCTCGATGCGAGTCATAATCGTTGTACTCGTCCATCAACGGATCGTTCCAGCCCGCGCGCATCGCCGATTCGACCTGGGCCACGTAGGTGTCGCTCAACTGATAGGCGGCAATGCCCTTCAACCGCTCGAATTCTTCCACCGGCAAAAGCACATAAGACCGGTGGGTCTCTTCGTCCAGCAGCTCCACCGTCACGCCGGGCATGGCGGTCACCACCGTCCTCAATTCTTCGGGCAGCCTCACAGTCATCTCAATCTCCTCGCAACGTGGAACCGCGGCTACTCGGCTAGAGCCGTGCCGCCATTATAACTCCCGTTCCACCTTCCTCACCAGCACGTGGCTTCCGCGCACCTCGACCACTTCCACCGGCGTGCCGCGGTCGATCACCTCGCCGTCGGCCATCACGTCGACCAGCAGCTCGCCAAAACGAGCCTTGCCGCCCGGCGTCAATTGCGTGGAGGTTACCCCCGTGGCCCCGACCAGCTCGTGAAAGTCGACCAACGCCTCGCGCCGCCGGATCGTCTCGGCCTCCTCGCCGGCGGGCGGCTCGAGCATCATCCGCCCCAACAGCGGCGAACGCGGCAGCCGCTTACGCAGGAAATAGGCCACCAGAACCAATCCCATGCCGGCGGTCAACACGGTCAACAAAGAACGCTCGAGCTGGTCGAACTGGTACTCGTTCCGCGGCCAGAAGAAAGTCTGGCTGGCCAGGATCAGCGAGGCCAGCACCAAGATGCCGCCGCCCAGCCCGAAAATGCCGAAGCCGGGCAGCACGAAAACCTCCAACAGCAGACACGAGATGCCGGCCAGGAACAGCGACACCTCGAGCCAACCGGCCGTCCCGCCCAGGTATCGGCTCCAGAAGAACAGCAGGAAGCAGATGGCGGCCACGAAGGCCCCGATGCCCACGCCCGGCGCGTGCAGCTCGACGTAGAGCGCCGCCCCGCCCATCACCAACAGCAGCACGGCCACGCCGGGCGAAGCCAGGGCCTGGATCAGGAAGTCGGCCCAACCGGGCTCGACCAGCAGCGGATCGTTTTCCAGGCCGTAATACTGCTTGAACTGCGCGAAGTTCTCGACCAGATGATTGGACAACTGGAACTCTTCGGCCTGCGTACCGCTCAGCCGCAACGGAATGCCGGGCGTGGTCACCAGCGTGCCGCGCTGCCACTTGCCCGGTTCCGGCTGCTCGGCCAGCTCGTCGTCACAGAAGTATTCCACGTCGCCCAGTTTCGTGGCCCGGAAGACGTTCAGGTGCGGATCGACCATGGCCGCCACCAGCGACCAGGAGCGGCCCTTGCGCGGGGCCAGCTCCTTGCGAATGGCCTGCCGCACCTGCTGCACTTCCTCGGGCGACGGCTCGTAAGCCCCCGATCCCCCCAGCACCGCCCGCGGGTGCATCACCAACTGATCGCAGGCCAGGGCCACCAGCGCGGCGTCGGAGCGGGCCTCGACGGGAACGTAAGCCACCGTGCGGACCTTGCTCGGATCGAGCCCGAAGGCCAGGAAGTTGGCCAGGTCCATGGCGTCGGCGACCGCGCCGCCCGGGCTGTCGATCCACAGACAGACGAAATTGACGTCGCGCTCGCGGATTTGTTCCTCGATCAGGTTTTGGGCCTGGCGGACCGCCTCGGGCCGCAGCGGCCCGCGCAGATCGACGCGAACGGCCCGCCACCCCCCTTCCAACGACGGATCGTTTTCGACGACCGCGGAGGGCAACTCCAGCGCCCGGACCAATTCCCGCCGATCGGCGGCCAGATACCGGGCGATGCTCAAGCGCCGGGCCAGGGTGCCTTTGAACTCGCCCTGTTCGCCGGCCGGCTTCACCACCACCGGCTCCTTGGTGGTGTGGTGCTTTTTCAACTGGGCCAACCCCTCGCGGGTGACGAACTCGCTGCCCGTCTCGGTCTCGACTTCGAGCACTTCGAGGGCCGGATCGAGCATGCCAAGGGCCAGGATGGCCGGCACGGTCCGCCGCCGATTGGCGATTTCGGTGTACGCGGCCCGCAGGGTGGGCGTGACGACTGGCTCGTCTACCCCGGCGGCCCCGATCGTGGCCTCCTTGGCCATCACGATCTCCTGGCAAGCGACGGCCACCAACACGGCGTGTCCTTCAATCGACTGCGGCAGATAGGCCACGGTCCGCACGGCATTCAGTTCCTCGCTGGAGAGGAAGTTGGCCAGATCGTGGGCCGCGCCGAATTCGCTCCCCCGGCCGAAGTTCTTCTGCCCCTTGGGCACGTCAAACTCGAAGACGAGCACCAGCCGGGCATCTTCTTTCTGCGCCCTCTCCATCGCCCGGCGGACGATCCGGCGGGTCCGCTCGAACGTTTGGCCGGTCACCGGCAGCGTCAGGCGAACGAACAGGCCGCTCTGCCGGGGCTGCGGCGGATCTTTGGCCCAGGCCGGTGCCTGCGGCAGGACCAACGACAAAATAGCGGCTAGTGCTGTCGGAACGAGCACGCGGGCGTTGGCTGGCAACAGCGACGTCATATCGCGATCTCCGTTACCAGATTATAGCCCCCACGTCCATGCCGTCAATTCGGGGGGATGGAAGATGCCGCCAGCCGCCAACGCGATCCGCGGCCTTGTTGGGGCGGCAGTTGCACTGCCGCCCCAGGAATTGCGGCAAAAACGGGAGCGGCAGTGCAACTGCCACCCCAATAGGCGAAGGGAAGAACGCCAATCATCGCTAATCGACGCTAATGAAGACGATCAGCGTTGATCAGTGAAGATTAGTGTTCCGCCGCTTGTCCATCGGTTCGTTCTATCGCATTTGCCCGCTAGCGGGGCGAGTTGCTTGTGCGGTGGGTGGGTCCGCGGTCGGTGCGGGCTGAACGATCTTCTGCCATCCCAAGGGCGTGGGAGCGCGGAACGGATCAACCTTGAACAGCCGTAACGGATCGTTCACCACGGTGTCGAAGAACTGGTACACCGTGTGGTCTTTGCCGTTGGGCTGAACGATGTTCAGGGCATACGGCTCCATCTTCTCCGCCGTGATGATGAACTGCGCGTGATGGAAATTGGCCGTGTCTTGCTGATGCCGCGGAAAAGCCTCGAGCAGAATCTGGTCCTTCTTGTCGGGGGGAAGCAAACGAATCCAGTACCGCTCCTTGAGCTTTTTGGCCTCGGCCCCGAAGACGAACGGCAACGGCCCGTCGGCGATGGCCTTGCCCTGCATCTCCGGCGGCAACTGCTGTTCGATCAACTGCTTCTTGCCCGGACTGTAGACGAAAACCGATTTGCCGTCGCAGACCCAATGCTCGGCCCGGGCATTGTCGATGCCCACCTCCTTGCCGTCCTTGTTGACGGTGGAATCGATGCGAAACAGCCCCCGATCCGGCTTGGCGTACTTGATCGTGCCCACATCGATGAACTTGGCCTGATCGGGCGGTCCAAACACCACGTCGTAAATCCAGCGCTTGAACTGGCAATCGAACCTCTTGATATCGCGGTTATGCTCTTCCCAAACGCTCAACACGCGATTCACCTCGGCCTCTTCCTGCGGGCTCAAGGTGAAGGGGGGCGGCGGCGGCTTTTGCGGCTGCGGCTCTGGTGCCGCCGGTTGGGGGGCTCGTTGCTCCAGACGGGGTAACTGCTGCATCACCGGCTGATCCGGCCGTGCGGCACCGCCGGCCGGATCCACTATCGGCAACCGCTGCGCTTGCGCCCAGGCCGGCACGCCCATCCCCGCCAAGCTGATCAGGATACACCACCGAAGGCTGTTTGATCTCATGGGCTCCCTCCCACGGGCATCGAATGGTCTCATGGTTTTGGGCCGGATTCTAACATGAAACGCCCGCTTGCCCTACGGCAAATTTTGTGTTTGTGTCGCGGTCGGATAACCGTTCACCTAGTGGCCGGGGACTGGTCCATTTTTCGGCGAGGGGACGTGTTCTGCGAATAAACGGTGGGCCGAAAACATGGACCTGTCCCCTTCCCGCGACGCGTATTTGCGAGAGAGGGCTTCGGCATTTGAATTTCGTCATTCGGCATTCCGGTCTTCCCTCGCCCGCTGGCGAGAAAGGGGGCGGCGGGTAAGGGGCAGAACGCTTTCCCGCCCCGTCCTCACCCTGACCCTCTCCCGGAGGGAGAGGGGACCGGGAGCCTCGTCCCTCGCCCCCGCCACTGGGTGCATTCCGCACTTTGTTAGGTTACGGGGCCTGGGCGTAGGCGTTGACCCCGGTCTGGCGGGATTGGTGGCGGAGCCAGAAGGAGGCAATTGGGATGGAGTCGCTGAGGTAGTCGGCT